>Ga0316217_10001456_pt1 | contig 30714 bp, 19 predicted proteins | sample 1anoAmetaG_FD_203633 | JGI IMG/M metagenome (GOLD analysis project Ga0316217, IMG submission 203633) | Freshwater microbial communities from Trout Bog Lake, Wisconsin, USA - 1anoA | ecosystem: Environmental > Aquatic > Freshwater > Lake > Hypolimnion/Profundal zone | place: USA: Wisconsin... | reverse complement strand
TGACCTTCGCCTTGCGCAGTTCGTGGGCAAGCGCGTTCTCGTAAACCTTTTCCAGAAAGCCAGGACCCAGTTCATTGGCCACCCGGAAGCAGCAGCCGATGATCAGTCCGGTGAGGGGGTCCTGGATAGTCATGGCACGCTCTCCCCACCCATACCTGCCAGCACACCCGAAGAAGGTTTCGACGGGGATGAAGGGGATCAACGGGGATGAAAGAATGGATAAAAGCTGAAATGCCTTAACCAAGCAGGTCTGCACGGCTGGACGTTGGAACCGTAAAACAATATTATTTCAGAATCGCTCTACTAGCTTCTCATAGGCGATATCCAGGTGAACCTCCCAGAGGGCCTTATGGCCGTCGAGCCTGAGCGCGCGGACCAGCCGGACCTTGTAAGCGTCTTCCAGCAGTCCCGGACCCGACGCTTTCTGCCCCTGGATTGTGATAAAATCGAGATTGATGGTTCCATGTCCATGGATCCAACCAGCCCCTCGTGTCGATCCCTGCTCTTCATTGAAAATCCAAGAACCAGCCCATGGATATGTCCGACCAGAACCTCCCCGGGAAACCGAAGCAGCGGATACCGTCCCGGGGGGTCCCGCGATGGCCGGGGACGCTCCTGGGGTACTGCCGCGGCCACCGGGGCAAAGCCGCCATGGCCGGACTGGTCCTGCTGATCGCCTTGGCCCTGGCCTGCGCCGACGCGCTGCTGGCGGGTCCCGTGCGCACCTGGGCCGAGCGCACGATCAATTCCAGCCTGCGCGGCTACACGGTCCGCATCGCCCGGGCCCGCCCCCATCTGTGGCGGCTGGGCCTTGAACTGGATGGGCTGGTCCTGGCCCAGGACAGCCACCCGGATCCGCCGGTCGCGGACTTCGGCGCCCTGGCGTTCTCCCTGCAGTGGCATGAGCTGCTGCGCCTGAGGGTGGCCGGGGACCTCACCCTCAGGCGCCCCGCGCTGCACCTCAACCTGGCCCAGATCCGGGAACAGGCCGCCAGCCAGGTCAGCCTCAAGGACCAGGGCTGGCAGGGCGCGGTGGAATCCATCTACCCCATCAAGCTCGACCGGGTGCGGATCGAAGACGGCTCCATGCTCTATCTCGCCGGCGCCCCCGCCAGCAAGCCGCTCCAGCTCACCAAGGTGTTCATGGAGGCCAAGAACATCCGCACCACGGCGGCCGCCCCCGGCACCTGCCCATCGCCGGTGACCTTCGAGGGCCTCCTGTTCGATACCGGGAAGATCTGGTTCAGGGGCGCGGCGGATTTCCTCCGCGAACCCTACGCCGCCGCCCTGGGCGAGATCCGGCTCCAGCGCATCCCGCTGGACCGCCTCACCCCGATCGCCCAGGACTACCAGCTGAAGACCACCGGGGGGTACCTGTCCGCCAGCGGCACCGTGGCATACGCTCCGGATGCCCAGAAGGCCCACCTGACCGAGGTGCTGTTCGAGGAACTGCAGGTTGATTACGTCACCAGCAACGCCACCAGGGCCCTGGAACTGGAACACGCCAGGCAGGCGGTGCAACTGGCCAAGGATGTTCGCAATGCGCCGAAACTGATCCTCCAGGTGGACTCCATGAAACTGAGGGGCAGCCAGATCGGCTTCGTCAACGAAGCGGCCCAGCCCCCGTACCGCTTGTTCATGTCGGGCGTGAGCCTGGATCTGGGCAATCTGAGCAACCAGGCCAGCGCCGGCCGTTCCCCCTTCCAGGCCCGGGGCGCTTTCATGGGCCACGGACGCACCGAAGTTTCCGGGGGATTCCGGGCCGCGGCCCGGCAGGCGGAGTTCGATGTGCATCTCCAGCTGGACGACGCCAGGGTGCCCGATCTCAATGATTTCCTGTTGGCCAACTGGAATGTCGATGTGGCCGATGGCAGCTTTTCCGCCTACACCGAGCTCTCCGTGAAGGACGGCAGGCTGGAAGGCTACCTGAAGCCCCTGCTCCAGAACCTGCGGATATCCGACCGGCGCAAGGACCGCGCCAAGCCCCTGGGCAAGCGGGTGGAGCTGCACATCCTGCAATTCCTCGCCAGCCTGTTCAAGAACCGCTCCAGCAAGTCGGTGGCCACGGTGATCCGCCTTTCCGGTCCCACCAGCGATCCCAGGCTGGGCGAGTGGGCGGCGATCCGCAGGCTGATCGGGAACGGCCTGTACCGAGCGATCCTCCCGGGTTTCCTGGACAACCCGAAAGGGGTGGATCCGCCGAAGGCCACAGTGAATCCTGGATCCGGGCCCAACCGTCACGTCGAGTCGCAACACCCCTGATCGCGGAATCCCCAATGCCTTGTCAAGGCTCCTTGCCAGGCCAGACCTCCGCCCATGTTTCACGATCAGGAAGCATGTCCCGGCCCCGCCCTTCCCGAAAAGTCGTCCATGGTCCGGTCCACCCCGAAGAACCGCATCACCCCGTCGAACAGCCCCAGCGGCAGGATCCGCGCCAGCAGGACCGCCATCACGAACCGGGGCATGACCAGGCGCTTGCGGTTGCCCTCGACGGCGCCCAGGATCCGGGCCGCCACGTAGTCCGCCTTGAGGATCGGCAGCAGCCGCGGGAAGCGGGTCCGCACCCCGCTGAACATGCCGGTGTCGATGTACCACGGGCAGACCACGGTGGTGCGGATCGGGTGGCCCAGGCGCCTGAGCTCAAGCCGGAGGGACTCGTCGAAGCCGACGGCCGCGAACTTGGAGGCGCAGTAGTCGGTCAGCCGGGAGGTGCCGCCCAGTCCCGCGGCGGAGGCGATGGTCACCACGTGGCCCCGGCCCCGTCCGATCATGCCCGGAAGCACGGCGCGCACGGTCCAGAACAGGGCCATGGCGTTGACCTGGAAGGTCCGCTCGATGGCCGCGTCGGAGCACTCCAGCAGGGTCTTGCCGGTGACGATGCCGGCGTTGTTGATGAGGATGTCCACCGGCCCCCGGGCCGCCAGCACCCGGGCGGCGGTGGCCTGGAGCGCGGCCCGGTCGCACAGGTCCACCTTGAACGCCGCCGCGTCCCGCCCTTCCCGGCCCAGCTCCGCCCAGGCCGCCAGCAGCCCGGCCTCGTCCCGGTCCAGCAGGGTGACCCGGGCGCCCCGGGCCGCGGCGCCCCGGGCCAGGCGCAGGCCGATGCCGCTGGCGGCGCCGGTGATGAGCACATGGGCATCGCGAAATTCGGTCATGGTGTTTCTCCGGGTCCGATGGGACTCAAGGGGCCTTCCGCAGTCCTTCGGCCAAGGCCGCCAGGGCGCTGATGGGGGTTTGCGGGTAGGACGCGTTCCGGTTCCGCACGGCGGCGCCGGAGGCCTGGAACCGGCTGAAGCCGGGGATGGAGCCGTACTCGGAGGTGATCCACCCGCCGGCGAAGTGCCCGCCCCGGGCCGGAGGGGTGGCCAGGTAGAGCAGCAGGGCCATCCAGCTCTTCACTTCCTGGAACGGGGCGCCCGGCTTCAGGCTGATCCGGCTGGCCAGGATCGCGGCGAGGCCATCCGGGCTGCCGTCAAGCCTGCGGTCGCCCTGGGCCCCCTGGTACACCGCCGCGCGGACCCCGAACCGGGCCTTGGCCGCGTCGATCATGAGGAGCAGGTAGCGGTCCAGGACGATCCGCCGCCGGCCGCCGCCCAGGGCCATGGCCGGACCGGTGCAGGCGGCGTCGGCCGGGGCGAAGATCCGCAGCGGACCGACGGCGGCCTCGGCCTGGGCCATGAGCAGCCCGTCCAGGGTGCTGGAGCCGACGGCGGCGTCATGCTCCGCGGCCCGGGCCACCCGGCCCAGGGCGGCCAGCTGGCCGGCCGGAACCATGGCCGACGCGTAGGGATTGCCCGCGGCCGCGGCCGCCAGGAGCGCGGCGCCCTGGTCGCAGGGCAGGGCGGCCAGCGCCGCCAGGGCCCGTGCGGCCGGGGCGGAACCCTCCCGGGCCCGCAGCCGGGTCAGGCCCAGGGCGGTCGCGGCGCAGGCCGTACTGTAGAACCGGTCCGCTTCCGCCGGCTTCAGCCCGTAGGCGAGCCCGGACAGGTTGAGGTAGGCCTCCGGAAGGGCGAGCCCGGCCTGGGCCAGCAGCTGCATGGCGCAGAGGGCGCGCAGCCCCGCCTCATCCACGTAGCCGGAGACCAGCGGTTCCCCGGCGAGGCCGGACTGGGCCGGATCCGGGGAAAGCCCCAGCGGCAGGATCCCGAACAGATCGGCGAAGGTGATGGCCGCCCCGGCCTCCAGGGCGCCCCGCAGTTCGCCGGTGGCCACGGCCGCCGCGGTGAACGGGGTCCGGTCGGCGTCCCCATCGGCCAGGAGGCCGTTGGCCGTGGCCCGCAGGGCGTCGGCGCACAGGTCGCCCAGGCCGTTGGGGCCCGGGAAGGCGTCCCCGCCGCCGGGCGCGAGATCCCTGGCGCAACCGGCCACCGGGTGGTAGAGCCCCCGGGCCGGATCGTCCCCGGCGTCGCCGGGGAAGCCGGGCATCAGGCTGTATACCGGCGCCAGGGTCCGGTTCAGGTCCCGGTCGGCGCCGGACAGGATGAAGCTGAAGGCCGGATCGGCCCGGACCGGGGGCTTCTGGCCGGCGAGCACGGCATCGCTCATGGCCGGGTTGGCCGAGGACTCTGGCACGGGGGGGGCCGGAGTCCGGGAACACCAGGTCCAGCCGCGCGACGTTGGCGCCGAACGCGCCGGCGCAGATGATGCGCGTGTTCCAGGCGCCGTTGGCCACGGTCCGGGCCGAGTCCAGGGGGTTGTGCATGTGCCCGGAGGCGATGACGTCGATGCCGGTCACGTGCCGCGCCAGGTCCACGTCCTCCCCTTCGGCCCCGGCGGGGTCGGTGCCGGCGTGATCCAGGGCGACGACCAGGCGGCAGCCTTCGGCGTTGCGCAACAGGTCGACCCGCTCCTGGACCATCCGGTAGTCCCGGCCGTAGTCCGTGAACCGCACCGGCGCCGCGGCCGGGGCGTCCAGGGCGGCCGCCCGGCCCATGAGCCCGAGGAAGCCCACCCTCAGCCCGTTGGGCAGGGTCCGCGCCAGGGTCGTCCGGATCGCCCGGCCAGGCCCCAGGAACGGCGCCAGATCGGCGTCGCCGCCTGGCTCGAGGTTGGAGGCGACGATGGGGGTCCGGAAGCCGAAACTGTCCCGGGCGGCCCGCAGGATCCCGGCCAGGCCCGCGGCGCCGCCGTCGAACTCGTGGTTGCCCAGGGTGAGGCAGTCGTAGCGCAGGGCGTCGGCGAACCACAGGGCCAGGGGCCGCCGGCCGAGGGTGAGGTCGTAGACCGTGCCCATGCTCCAGTCGCCCGAATCCACCAGCAGCACCGGGTGGCCGCAGGTGGCCCGCACCTGCTCCACGTAGGCGGCGATCCGGGCATAGCCGCCGAGGGCGGACGGAGCGGCGGCCGCATGGCCGGCCCCGTGGCCGTGGTCGTGGAGGTCGGTGGTCTGGAGCAGGGTCACCCGCGCCACGCCGGCGGCCGGGACGGCGGTGGACCAGAGGACGGCCAGGACGGCGGACGCAAGCGCTCTGAACATGCGGGTCACGGCGTCCTCCTCAACGGGAAAGCTGGCACTCGACGCCCACGTTCTGGAGGCGGGGCATTGATATCATTGCTTTCATCTCCTTCATCCCCGTCCATCCCCTTCATCCCGGTCGCAAAGGGTGCCGGGTGCTTCGGCGCGAACGGTTCCGTTGCCTCGGCATCATTCCCGGCCTTCTTTCGACGGGGATGAAGGGGATGAACGGGGATGCACGAGATCGACGAAAATAATAAAAATAAGCTCCATAGCAGAAGTCACATCGAAGCTTATGTTTGTTGTGTCTTTAATGTCAACTCACCATGACAAATAAAAATATTATTTTAATATAAATATTTTTCGATTAATTAAATGTGTTACATGATCCACGCTTGACACCCGAGTGGAATGCCAACACTATTCACCTGTCCCACATCCCGTGAATGAATGTCTGAATTTTTAATCACCTTTTATCTTCATAGTGCCCAACGCCCATGCGATCAGATTCAGAGCCCCTGCCCTGCCCGGATGCGGAACCGCTCTCCTGGAGCGCCAAGGACCGGGACCGGGCCCTGGACCAGGCCCGGCGCGGCGACTTCGACCTGGTCATCATCGGCGGCGGCATCACCGGGGCGGGGGTGGCCCGGGAGGCGGCCCTGAGGGGGATCTCCTTCCTGCTGGCGGACAAGGGGGACTTCGCCTCCGGCACCTCGTCCCGCTCCTCGAAACTGGTCCACGGCGGCTTCCGCTACCTGGCCCAGGGGGAGTTCCGGCTGGTGCGGGAAGCCGCCACCGAACGCAACTGGCTCCGCTCCGCCCTGCCCAACCTGGTGCGGCCCCTGGGCTTCCACCTCTGCGCCTATGCCGGCGGCAAGGACTCGCCGGCCCGGGTGCGGGCGGGCATCCGGCTCTACGACCTGTTGTCCAACACCCTGAGCCGCTTCAAGAACCCGCCCCACCGGTTCCTCACGCCGGCTGAACTGGCGGCCCGGGAACCGGCGGTCGCCACCGAAGGCCTGCTCATGGCCGGGCTCTACTACGACACCCTGGTGGATGACGCCCGGCTGGTGCTGGAAACGGTCAAGGAGGCGCGGGACACTTCGGGCGGGCGGTCCGTGGCGCTCAACTACCTGAAGGCGGTCCGCATCGCCCCTTCAGGGGGCGGCGGCCTGGAGGTGGAGTTCGAGGACGGCCCGGCCGGCCCGCGCTTCCAGGTGCGCTCCCGCTGCGTCCTGAACGCCACCGGGGCCTGGACCGACGCGACCCTGGCGCTGGCCGGGTGCGGGGTCCGGATGCTCCGCCCCACCAAGGGGGTCCATCTGGTGGTGCCCAACGCCAGGCTCGGCAACCGGGACGCCTTCGTGCTCAGGTCCGGGGACGACGGCCGCACCTTCTTCGTCCTGCGCCGGGGCGAGGTCTCGGTGATCGGGACCACCGACACGGACTATCCGGGCGATCCGGACCGGCCCTGGTGCGAGCGCCGGGATTGCGACTACCTGCTGCGCACGGTGAACCGGTTCTTTCCCGCGGCCCGCCTGACCAGCGACGACGTCCTGTCCACCTCGGCCGGCATCCGCGCCCTGGTGAGCTACCGGGACGGCGGCGCCCCGGGCCCGCCGCGGGGCGGCAACGCCAGCGAATCGAGCGTGTCGCGCCGGCACCTGATCCTGGACCACGGCACCGGCCTGGTGACCATCGCCGGGGGCAAGCTCACCACCTTCCGGACCATGGCCTGGGAGATCCTGGACCGGTGTTCCCGGAGCGGCTACATCCGCAGGCTGCGGGGGCGGGAGGCCGGGCGCGACTTCTCCAGGAGGCCGTTCCGCAACGGCCTGGACTGGGAGGCCTGGCGGATCCAGGCGGCCGCGCTCGGGCTGGCGGGGCTGGTGCCGGAGGCCACCGCCCGCCACCTGTGCCAGCAGTACGGGCGCCAGTCGCTGCGGATCCTCCGGGAGGTGCGCCGGGACCCGGCGTCCGGCGCGCCCCTGCTGGAGGGCCATCCGTTCTGCGCGGCGGAGATCCGCCACATCCTCGCCTTCGAGAACGCTCCGCGCCTGGACGATGTCATGCTGCGGCGCACGGAGATGCAGATGCTGGTCTCGCACCGCCGGCAGCCGGAGCTGGCCGGGCGGGTGGCCCGGATCATGGCCTGCTTCTACGGCTGGGATCCGGCCCGGACCCGGGCGGAGCTGGACCGGTACCTGGAGTACATCGGGAACACCATCATCCTCTGAGGGGCACGCCCATGGAAGACACCCTCCTGACCGTGGACTGCGGCACCCAGAGCCTGCGCGCCATGCTCTTCTCCAGGACCGGCAGGCTCGTGGACAAGGTGAAGGTGGAGTACGAGCCCTACACCAGCCCGCGCCCCGGGTGGGCCGAACAGGATGCCCGGGTCTACTGGGGCGCCCTGTGCTCCGCGGTGCGGGCGCTCAAGGACCGGTCCGGACCCGCGTTCGCCCGGATCCAGGGGGTGGGGGTCGCCGCATTGCGCAACACGCCGGTGCTGGTGGACGCCGACGGCGAGCCGGTCCGGCCGGCCATCCTCTGGCTGGACACCCGGACCGCCGGCCGGGTCTACCACCCCGGGTGGGCCAGGCGGGCCCTGTATTCCGCGCTCGGCATCCTGCCGACCATCCTCAGGACCCAGGAGGACTGCAAGTGCAACTGGGTGCGGCAGCAGCAGCGGGAAGTCTGGGACCGGGCCGCCCGGGTGCTGCAGGTCTCAGGCTACCTGAACCACCAGCTCACCGGCCAGTTCCGGGACTCGGTCGCCAGCCAGATCGGGCACATCCCCTTCAACTACCGGAAGCTGCGCTGGTGCCGCCCCGGCGAGCTGAACGCCCGGGTGTTCCCGGTGGAGCCGGCCCGGCTGCCGGAACTGGTCGCCCCCGGCGGCCCCATCGGCCGGATCACCCGGGCGGCGGCGGCCGCCACCGGCCTGGCCGAAGGGTTGCCGGTGATCGCCTGCGCTTCGGACAAGGGCGCCGAAAGCCTCGGCACCGGGTGCGTGTCCGGGGCCATGGCCAGCCTCTCCCTGGGCACCGCGGCCTCGGTGCAGTCCATGAGCCGGCGCTACTTCGAGCCGCTGGCGTTCATGCCGGCCTACCCCGCCCCCCTGCCGGGCCAGTACAGCCCGGAAGTGCAGGTCTTCCGCGGCTACTGGATGATCAGCTGGTTCCTGCGGGAATTCGCCCCGGCGGAGGCGGAGCAGGCCCGGATCCGGGGGGTTCCGCCGGAAGCGCTGCTGGACCGGTTCCTCCGGGAGGTCCCGGCCGGATCCCTGGGCCTGATGACCCTGCCGCACTGGGGGGCCCAGCTCAAGGATCCCGCCGCCAAGGGCTCCATGATCGGCCTGGGCGAAGCGCACACCCGGGGCTATTTCTACCGCTCGCTGATCGAGGGGCTGGCCTTCGCCCTCCGGGACGGACTGGAGCGGATCGAACGGGCCGGCCGGGTGCGCTGCGAGCATATCGGCCTGGCGGGCGGCGCCTCCCAGTCGGAGGAGATCTGCCAGATCACCGCCGACGTCTTCGGCCGCCCGCTGTGCGCCGGCGAGACCTTCGAGGCCGCCGGACTGGGCGTCGCGGTGCTCACCGCCGCCGGGTCGGGCCTGCACGCCGGCCTGGCCGACGCGGTCCGGGCCATGGTGCGGCCCGGGCGGGTGTTCAGGCCGCGGGAACGCAACGCCGGGCTGTACGACCAGCTGTACCGCAAAGTCCACCGGCGCATCCAGCGCCGGCTGGAACCGCTCCACGCCCAGATCCGGCGGATCCTGAACTATCCCGAGCGCCCGGCCGGGGGTGAGGCTTGACGGCCCCCTTCACCCCGCCCTGGCGGGATGCCGCGCCGCCGCCGGGCTCCTGGCGGGCCCTGTTCAAGTGGGGCGCGCCGGACCGCTTCAAGCACCCCGGGCCCGGTCTCTACCGGCTGCTCAAGAGCTTCTTCGGAATGGAGGACGGCGATTTCCTGGAACCCCGGCTGCCCGGACTGGAGCCGGCCGCCGCCCCGGCCCCCTCCGCACTGCCGGAGGCCGCCCGGAGCGGACTGGAAGCCATGCTCGGCCCCGAAAACGTCGAGACCGGCGACCTCGCCCGGATTTCGGCGGCCTGCGGCAAGGGCATGCTCGACCTGCTCCGGCTGCGCCGGGGCATCGCCGCGGCGCTCCCGGACGCCGTGCTGCACCCCCGGGACCGCCACGACCTGGTCCGGATCGTGGCCTTCTGCGCCCGCTCGGGGATCCCCATGACCCCACGGGGCGCCGCCACCTCGGTCACCCGCGGCACCGCCTGCCCCCGCGGCGGGGTCTCCCTCGATCTGCGCACCCACATGGACAAGGTGCTCCGCTTCAGCGAAACCGACCAGACCATCACCGTCCAGCCCGGCATCCACGGCCCCAGGCTGGAACGGATCCTGAACCGGGCCCCGGAACTGTTCGGGGCCCGCCGCCGGTACACCTGCGGGCATTTCCCCCAGTCCTTCGAATTCTCCACCGTGGGCGGCTGGGTGGCGACCCGGGGCGCCGGCCAGAATTCCACCTACTTCGGGAAGATCGAGGACCTGGTGCTGAGCCAGGAATACGTGACCCCGGCCGGGGTGATCCGCACCGGGGACCATCCGGCCGCCGCCACCGGGCCCGACACCGACCAGATCCTGCTGGGCAGCGAAGGCGCCTTCGGGGTCCTGAGCGAGGTCACCCTGAAGGTGTTCCGGCACATGCCGGAGAACCGGTTCCGCTTCGGCCACCTGTTCCCGGACTGGGAACCGGCCCTGGAGGCGGCCCGGGAGATCATGCAGGGCCAGTTCGGCCACCCTTCCGTATTCAGGCTTTCCGATCCCGCCGAAACCGAGGTGGCGCTGGCGCTCCACGGCCTGGACCGGCCATGGCTGGACGCGCTGCTGGGCCGGTCCGGGCTGCGCCGGGGCGGCCGCTGCCTGCTCCTGGGCGCCACCGACGGGGAACGGGGCTTCGCCCGCCAGGTCCGCAAGCGCATCGGCGCGATCTGCCGCCGGCTCGGGGCCCTGCCCACCACCGGCCTGGCGGCCCGGGCCTGGGAGCGCGGCCGGTTCCGGGACCCCTACCTGCGCGACGACCTCCAGGATTTCGGCATCCTCACCGACACCCTGGAGTGCGCGGTCACCTGGGACGGCCTGGAACGGGTCCGGCGGGCGGTCCGGGCCTACTGCGCGGCCCGGCCCCGGACCCTGTGCCTCACCCACCTCTCCCACGGCTATCCCCAGGGGGCGAGCCTGTACTTCGTCTTCATGGCCAGGATGGACACCATCGCCGAATACCTGGTGTTCCAGGCGGGCCTTCTGGACATCATCCGCGACCAGGGGGCGGCCATGAGCCATCACCACGGCATCGGCAGGATGGCCGCGCCCTGGCTGGAGGGCCAGGTCGGGGCCGCGCAGATGGACCTGTTCCGGGCCATCAAACGCCATTTCGACCCCCAGGGCCTCATGAACCCCGGCGGCACTCTGGGACTGGATCTGAATTGTAAATCCGATCAAAATCATCAAGATTATTGATTCAGCCAAGCTATGCTTTCAGACGAGGAGAAGATCATGCAAAAGCTCAACCCGAACGAGGGGACCATCCGGCGCGGCCCTTCCGCCCGGTCCGGCCTTGTTCCGGCCCTCGCCTTCGCCGCCGGGCTGCTCCTGGTTTTGGGCTGCGGCCGGGACGAGGTCAGTCACGCCACCGTCGCCAAGGAGGCCCCGGCCCCCGCTCCGGCCATGGAGAGCACCCACGGCGCGGCGCCGGCGGCCCCCGGGGCGCCCATGGCCATGCCGCCAGGAGCCATGCCGCCGGGAGCCATGCCGCCGGGAGCCATGCCGCCGGGCGGGATGCCGCCGCCCCCCCGCCCGTCCGGGAAGGGCGCGCTCAAATGGTCCACGCCCAAGGGCTGGACGGAAGCGCCGGGCAGCGGCATGCGCTATGCCACCCTCACCCCGCCGGGGCCGGGCAAGGTTGAGATGTCCGTGGTGGTCCTGCCCGGCGCAGCCGGCGGCGAGCCGGCCAACGTCAACCGCTGGCGCGGCCAGATCGGCCTCCAGCCCATGGACGAAGAGGCCCTGGGCGCCGCCCGCAGGACCGTCAAGGCCAAGGCCGGCACGGTGGCGGTCTACGACTTCACCAGCGAAGGGGAGGTCAAGAGCCGCATGGTGACCGGCCTGCTCGCCACCGCCGACGGCAACACCTGGTTCTTCAAGCTGATGGGCGACGCCGACCCGGTGGCCAAGGCCAAGCCGGCCTTCATGAAATACCTGGAGACGCTGCACCTTGATTAAGTCCATAGCGGTCCGCTGCTGGAAGGTCCTGGCCTCGCTGCAGGTCACCATCGTCGCCCTCATCCTGCTCATGGCGCTGGTGGTGCTCTGCACCCTGGCCCAGACCGAACTGGGCACCCTCGGGGCCGTCAACACCTACATGCGCAGCTTCGTGGTCTGGCGCCAGCTCAAGGGGGCGCCGTTCCCCCTGCCGCTGTTCCCCGGCGGAGCCCTGGTGGGCCTGGTCCTGGTGGCCAACCTCACCGCGGTGGTGATCCGCCGCTTCGAATTCAATCCCCGCAAGGCCGGCCTCTGGGTGGTCCACGCCGGGCTGATCCTGCTGGTGGCCGGGGAATTCGCCACCGGCGCGTTCCAGGTGGACGCGCGCATGACCATCGAGCAGGGCCAGACGGTCAATTTCCTGGAAAGCTACCACCAGATGGAACTGGCCGTCACCGACATCACCGATCCGGCCCATACCGAGGAATACGGCATTCCGGACCCGCGCCTGCGGGACGGGGCGTCCGTCGCCCTGCCGGGCACCCCGATCACCATGAAGATCAAGCGGTTCTACCTCAACGCCGCGCTGTCGCCGCTGGGCGCGGGCGATCCGCCATCCCTGGCCGACCGGGGCGTGGGCGCCGGGGTCAAGGTCGTTCCGGCGCCGCCGGCGGCCTCGGACAAGGAGGTCAACGCCACCTCGGCCTTCGTCGAGCCCGTGGCCGGCGGCCGCAGCTACGGCACCTGGCTGGTGTCCACGGTGCTGGGCGCGCCCCAGTCGTTCATCCACGAGGGCCGCACCTACATGCTCTCCATGCGGCCGCGCCGCTACTACCTGCCCTACGCCATCACCCTGAAGAAGTTCAGCCACGACGTCTACGCCGGCACCGACATCCCGAAGAACTTCTCCAGCCTGGTCCACCTGTCCAACCCGGCCCGGGGCGAGGAGCGGGACGTGCTCATCTACATGAACCAGCCCCTGCGCTATGACGGCAAGGCCTTCTACCAGGCCAGCTACGGCAAGGGCGACACCCTTTCGGTGCTCCAGGTGGTCTCCAACCCGGGCTGGCTGCTGCCCTACATTTCCTGCGTGCTGATCACCCTGGGCCTGCTGGTCCATTTCGGCATCACCCTGTTCACCGCCATCAAGCGCCGGCAACTCTCCGGGGAGGCAGCATGAGACTCTCCAAGCTCTTCGCCTGGCTTCCCGGCCTGCTGGCCCTCGCCGCCGTGCTCGCCACCGCCGTGCCCCCGGGGCGGGTCCGCGGCTTCGACATGGACAGGTTCGGACGCACCCCGGTCCTGGAGGGGGGGCGGATCAAGCCCCTGGATTCCGTGGCCCGGAACGCCCTGCTGATGATCCGGAGCAAGCAGAATGTCACCTCGGAGGGGCGCGAGATCGGCCCGGACGAGTGGATGCTGGACGTGCTGTTCCGGCCCCAGGTCGCCGACGCCCAGCCGGTGTTCGTCATCAACGATCCGGACGTCCTGGGCCTCATGGGGCTGAAGCAGAGCGCCGACCGCTACTTCCCCTTCAGCGCCATCCTCCCCCACATCCAGGAGATCGAGAACCAGGCCCGGGCCGCCGAGGCCCTGGAATCGGTGCAGCGCAGCCGCTTCCAGAACGCGGTGGTGAACCTGTACGAACGGCTCCTGCTCTACAACCAGCTGGAAAACTCGGTGGAGCTGGCGGATTCCCCCGGGCTCTACGCGGAACTGCAGGACCTGGGCACGCCCCAGGCGCTCCAGCGGCAGCGGAGCCTGGCTGACTCCGCCAAGTTCCGGATCCTGCCTCCGCTGTCCGGCCAGAGCCCGGACGCCTGGCAGAGCACCGGCGAGGCGCTGATCGCCGCCGGCTCCGGCCCGGCGCACCCGGCCCTGCTCTCCCTCGCCCTGGCGGGCGCCGGCTACAAGGCCGGCCAGCCGGAACCGTTCAACCGCGGCGTGGCCGAACTCCAGGGGCTCACCGGCAACATCCGGCCCCAGGCGCTGCGCCACGCCAACAGCGAGATCCTGTTCAACCGGATCCAGCCCTTCTACCTGGGCATGGTGATCTACGTGCTGGCCCTGCTCACCCTGTTCACCTCCTGGCTATGGAAGCGGGAACTGCTGCAGCCGGCGGCGTTCTCCCTGCTGGCGGCGGGCGCGGTGGTGCACACCGTCGGGCTGGTGTCGCGCATCCTCCTGCAGGGGCGGCCCCCGGTCACCAACCTGTATTCCTCGGCGGTGTTCGTCGGCTGGGCCGCGGTGATCCTCGGCCTGGTCCTGGAACGGATGTACCGGAAGGGCTTCGGCACGGCGGTGGCGGCGGCGGCGGGCTTCGCCTCGCTGATCATCGCCCACCACCTGGCCATGGAAGGGGACACCATGGAGATGATGCGGGCCGTGCTGGATTCCAACTTCTGGCTGGCCACCCACGTGGTGACCATCACCATCGGCTACAGCGGGACCTTCCTGGCCGGGATCATCGCCATCGCCTACACCCTGCGCAAGCACATCGCGCCGGACCCCGACCCGGCCGCCACCCGGGCCCTGGTGGACATGACCTACGGCATCATCTGCTTCGCCCTGCTGTTCAGCTTCGTCGGCACCGTGCTCGGCGGCATCTGGGCCGACCAGTCCTGGGGCCGGTTCTGGGGCTGGGACCCCAAGGAGAACGGCGCCCTGCTCATCGTGCTCTGGAACGCGGTCATCCTGCACGCCCGCTGGGGCGACTACATCCGGGAAAAGGGGCTGATGGCCTGCGCCATCTTCGGCAACATCATCACCAGCCTCTCCTGGTTCGGGGTCAACATGCTCGGGGTCGGGCTGCACTCGTACGGTTTCATGGACCAGGCCTTCTGGGTCCTGGCCTGGTTCATCCTCTCCCAGTTGGCCCTGATCGCCCTGTGCCTGGCGCCCCGGCGGTTCTGGGTCCTCCGCGCAAGATAGAAGTTTTCAACAATCCCTGCCGATAGGAAAGGAGAGCCCCCTCGGCTCTCCTTTTCGTCTTTTTCGCGGGATACGGGTGAATTTATGATTCATGCAGATCCGGATGCAGTGCCCGGCAAGCCCGGACCGGAGGGTCCGGACCGCCGCGGGTTCCTGCTGCAGGCCCTGCTGGACGCCATCCCCTATCCTTTCTTCTACAAGGATCCCGAAGGGCGGTTCCTGGGCTGCAACCGGGCCTTCCAGCGCGACCGGAACCAGACCGGGCCTCAGCTGGCCGGCAAGACCGCGTTCGACCTGCTGCCGCTGGACGAGGCCACGCGGGTGGACCGCAAGGACCGGGAGCTGCTGCGCACCGGAGGCAGCGAGACCTTCCAGGAGCAGCTGAGCAGCCCGTCCCGGGAAGCCCGGCAGGTCATCGTCCACAAGGCCGTGTTCAATCATCCGGACGGCTCCCTGGCGGGCATCGCCACCACCCTCATGGACGTCACCGAGCAGAAGGAAGCGGAGGCGGCGCTGCGGCAGAGCCAGTATCTGCTCTCCACCATCAGCCTTAACGTGCCGGACCTGATGGCCATCGTCGACCCGGACGGGAAGCGGCTCTACGCCAGCCCTTCCTACTTCACGGTGCTGGGCTACCCCAGGGAGGAGATGGAGACGGAAGATCCGCTGGCCATCGTCCACCCCGAGGACCGGCACCACATCCGGGAGGCCCTGGCCAAGGTGTTCGGCCAGGGCCTCCAGCAGAACGTGGAATACCGTCTCCAGCACAAGAACGGCTCATGGCTGCACTTCGAGTCCAAGGCCAACCCCATCTGGCACCCCTCGGGCCGGCCGTTCCAGGCGGTGGTCGTGGCCCGGGACGTCACCGAGCGCAAGCGGGTGGAGCTGGAGCGCAAACAGATGGAGATCCAGCTGCGCCACGCCCAGAAACTGGAGTCCATCGGCTCCCTGGCGGCGGGGATCGCCCATGAGCTCAATACCCCCATCCAATATATAGGTGACAATGCCTCGTTCCTGGGTGGCGCCCTGCCCGGTCTCCTGGCCTGCCTGGAGACCCAGCGCCGGTTCCTGCTGGAGCTGCAGACCCGCCAGGAACTCCCCGGAGAGGTCGCCGGAACCCTGCGCCAGCTCCAGGAACTGGACCTGGAATACCTGGCCGAGGAGATCCCCAAGGCCATCCAGCAGAGCCTGGACGGCGTCGCCCGGGTGGCCGCCATCGTCAGCGCCATGAAGGATTTCTCACACCCTGGAGGGGAAGGGAAGGTCCCGGCGAACCTGAACAAGGCCATCGAAAGCACCCTCACCGTCTCCCGCAACGAGTGGAAATACCTGGCCACGCTGGAAACCGACCTGGACCCGTCGCTGCCGCCGGTGCCCTGCCTCCAGGGGGAGATCAACCAGGCCATCCTCAATCTGGTGATCAACGCCGCCCACGCCATCGAGGATGCGCTGGGCGGCCGCCAAACCGGGCGCCTGGGGCTCATCCGGGTCAGCACCCGGCAGGTGGGCCGGGAGGTGCGGATCTCGGTGTCGGACAACGGCAAAGGCATCCCTGAAGGCATCCGCGACCGGATCTTCGAGCCGTTCTTCACCACCAAGCCGGTGGGCAAGGGCACCGGCCAGGGGCTGGCCATCGTCCACGCGGTGGTGGTCGAAAAGCACGGCGGCCGGGTGCTGCTGGAATCGGAGCCCGGCCAGGGCACCACGTTCCACCTGTTCCTGCCGCTCGGGACCCCGGCCGGCCCATGAAGAAGACCCTGGCCCGCCGGATCATCGTGCCGATGCTGGGGATCGTCCTGACCACCGCCCTGGTGCTGTCCTGGACGTTCTCCCGAGTCCAGGAGCGCCACTGGCAGGACGGCGCCCGGCACGACGTGGCGATCTTCCAGGCGAACCTGATCGATTTCCTCGCCTTGACCCATGACCAGCTCACCTCCCGGATGACCTCCGAACTGCAGCGGCTCCAGTCCGGAGCGCGCCGGTTCGGCGCCGGTTCCCAGGGCCGGAGCCTGCGGGCCGGGTCCCGGGACGCTCCGGACCTGCTGTTCGGCAAGGTGCCCCAGGCCAGGTTCATGGCCCAGATGGAAGGCATGAACGGGATGCCCGATGCCGCCGTCTCCATTTTCTCCTGGCGGGATGGGGCGTTCGTCCGCCTTTCCAATCTGGGCTTCACCCGCTCCGACCGGCAGGCCGCGGGCACCGTCCTGGACCCGGCGAGCCCGGCCGGCCGGGCCCTGGGCAAAGGCCGGAGCTACTGGGGACCCGCCGGCCCGGCCGGCGACGCCCAGTTCGCCTGCTACGAGCCCATCCGGAACGCCGAGGGGCTGATGATCGGCGCCTTCGGGATCGATTATCCCCTGGCCAAACTCAACGCGGTCTATCTTTCCGTGCACAGGGCGAGCGCCATGGAAGGCGTGCTGCTGGCGCTCGTGGACCAGCAGGGCAGCCCGGTCTTCTCCGGACGGCCCATGCCGCCGGCGGCGTTCCAGGCGCTGCTCAAGGACGCCATGATCGCCGGGGAGCCCTGGATCGTCCAGCAGCAGGCCTTCGGCCCGTGGGGGGTGACGGTCCTGGCGGCCCTGCCGACCCGGGCGATCCGGCGGGAGGTCTGGATGATCCGGTGGGGCGCCCTGGCCATCGCCCTGGCGCTGGCGGGCGCCTTGACCCTCTCCTACTACCTGGTCCTGCGCCGGAACCTGCTCCAGCCCCTGGGCGACGTGCTGGGCGTGCTGGGCATGATCTCGGTCTACAAGCAGTACGACCTGCGGTTCGCGGAGCGCTTCGAAGGGGAGGTGGGCATCCTCACCGGCGCCCTGAACGGCATGCTGGACCAGCTCAAGGTCCGCGACGCCCAGCTGCTGAGCTACCAGGAGCACCTCGAGGAACTGGTCGCCGAGCGCATGGAGCAGCTGCTCCAGGCCAAGCAGCTGCTGTCCGCCACCCTGGACGCCCTGCCCGTCTACATCGCCATCCTCGACGGCGAAGGCGCCATCCTGGTGACCAACCGGCAGTGGGATCTGTTCAACCTGCTCGCCCACCCGTTCATCGCCGGCGGCGCGGGCGACGACTACCTCTCCCGGTGCCGGGCGGTGGACCCCGCCCAGCCCGGGCTCGGCCCCATCGCCGAACAGATGGCCGCGGTCATCCTGGGCCGCCGGGAGCATCTGCAGCTGGACTACGATCTCGACCTGGACGGCCGGCGCCAGTGGTTCACCGTCCTGGCGATCAGCTTCCTCACCCAGGGAGCCCGCCGCATCGTGCTGATGCACATGGATATGACCGAGCAGAGGCGGATGGAGATCCAGCTCCGCCAGTCGCAGAAACTGGAATCGATCGGCCAGATGGCCGCCGGCATCGCCCATGAGATCAACACGCCCACCCAGTACATCGGGGACAACATGATCTTCCTGGACGAGGCGTTCCGGAATCTCATGGCCCCGTTCGCGCAGCTCCAGCAGGTGCTGGACGGCGTCCGGGCGGGGAGCTGCGCGCCCGGCCTGCTGGCCGAGGCCCAGGGGGCGGTGGACCAGGCGGACCTGGACTACCTCCGGGAAGAAGTGCCCCGGGCCTTCACCCAGTCCACCGAAGGGCTCCGGCGGGTCGCCCGCATCGTCAGCGCCATGAAGGAATTCAGTCATCCCGGCACCAGCGTGAAGACCCCCACCGACCTCAACCGGGCCATCGAAAGCACCGCACTGGTCTGCCAGGGCGAGTGGAAATACGTCGCGGACCTGGACCTGGACCTGGCGCCGGAACTGCCGCCGGTGCCCTGCCTGCCGGACGAGGTCAACCAGGTGATCCTCAACCTGATCATCAACGCCACCCATGCCATCGCCGAGGTCCTCGAGGCCGCCGGAGGGGGCAAGGGCCGGATCAGGATCACCACCCGCGCCGAGCAGGACTGCGTCCGGATCGGCGTCCAGGATTCCGGGGCCGGGATCCCCGAAGCCATCCGCTCCAGGATCTTCGACCCATTCTTCACCACCAAGCCGGTGGGCAAGGGGACCGGACAGGGCCTGGCCATCGCCTATGCTGTCATTGTCAAGCAACACGGCGGCACCATCTCCCTGGACAGCGAGGTGGGCAAGGGCTCCACCTTCACCCTGCGGCTGCCGTTCCATAGCCAGGAAATCCCGTGAACAAGCGCATCCTCTTCGTCGATGACGAGCCCATGATCCTGCAGGGCTTCCAGCGGATGCTGCGGCCCATGCGCGGTGAATGGGACATGGTGTTCGTGGATGGCGGCGAAGCGGCCCTGGCCGCCATGGCCGAGGCCCCCTTCGATGTGGTGATCACCGATATGCGCATGCCGGTGATGAACGGAGCCCAGCTGCTGATCGAGGTCCGGGCCAGCTACCCCATGACCGTCCGCCTGGTCCTGTCGGGCCACGCCGACCAGGACCTGGTCGCCCAGTGCCTCGGCGTGGCCCATCAGTACATCTCCAAGCCCTGCGATCCGGAGCAGCTGAAGGCGATGATCCGGAACGCGTGCCTGATCAGCGGGGACCGGGTCTCGGACAAGGTCAAGCAGATCCTCGGCACCATCGACCGGCTCCCCTGCGTGCCGGAGGTGTTCCAGCAGCTGCAGGAGGCCCTGGCCGACCCGGAGGCCAGCCAGCAGCTGCTGGGCGACATCATCCAGCAGGACACGGGGATGACGGCGAAGATCCTGAAGCTGGTCAACAGCGCCTTCTTCGGCCTGCGCCGCAGCATCTCCAGTCCGCACGAAGCCGTCACCTACCTGGGCATCGAAACGATCAAGGGGCTGGTGCTGGCCAATTCCATCTTCGAGCGGGCCGAGCCGCTCCCGACCAGGCTCATCCAGCTGGACGACCTCTGGCGCCACACCCTGGCCACCGCTTCGGCGGCCAAGGCCATCGCCCTGGTCGAAGGGGCCGGCCGGCAGGAGGCCGACGCCATCTTCGTGGGCGGGATCCTGGAGGACGTGGGCATCCTCGTGCTGGCCGGCAATTTCCCCGAAGCCTACGACCGGTGCCTGGAGATCCTCCTGGCCGAGCGGGTGCACCTGACCACGGTGGAGCAGGAGGAGTTCGCCGTCACCCACGCCGAAGTGGGCGCCTACCTCCTGGGCCTGTGGGGCATCCCCTCGCCGGTGCTGAGGACGGTCAGCCTGCACCACAGCCCGCATCTCCTCAGCCAGCCGGGCTTCTGCCCCGAAGTGGCGGTCTACGCGGCGGATATCCTGGTCGGCGAAACGGGCGGAAATCCCGCCTTCAGGACCGCGCGCTTCGACCAGATCACCATGGCCCGGCTGGGCCTCGCCGACCGGCTGGAGCCGTGGCGCCAGGCCGTGCTCGAACAACCCGATGTGCATGGAGGGACTCACCATGGCTGAAAAGGTTCTGCTGGTGGACGACGAGGAGCATGTGCTCCATGGCTACCACCGGGTGCTGCACCGGCAGTTCGACCTGGAGGTGGCCATGGGCGGCCTCCAGGCACTCCAGGCCCTGGAGGGCCACGGCCCGTTCGCGGTGATCGTCGCCGACCAGCGCATGCCCGGCATGACCGGCCTGGACCTGCTGCAGGAAGCGGCGAAGCTGGCGCCTGCCACCACCCGGATCATGCTCACCGGCAACCTGGACCAGCAGACCGCCATGGCCGCGGTCAACGAAGGCCAGGTGTTCCGGTTCCTCACCAAGCCCTGCGACCCCGAGCGCCTGGCCGCGGCCATCCAGGCCGGTGTCCGGCAGCACCAGCTGACCATCGCCGAGCACGAACTGCTGGAGCAGACCCTGATGGGCAGCCTCCAGGTCCTGACCGACCTGCTCTCCACCCTGGACCCGGAATCGTTCGGCCGGGGCCGGATGCTGCGCGACCGGGCCGTGGCCCTCGCCCGGGCGCTGCACTACGATCCGGAGTGGGACCTGCAGACCGCGGCCCTCCTGCTGCCCATCGGCCGCATCGCCCTGCCCCCGGAGTTCCTAGCCAAGGTGAAGTCCGGGGCCGCCCTGGACCTGCGGGAGCGGGCCCTGCTCGAACGGGTGCCGGAAACCGGCGCGCAGCTCCTGGCCAACATCCCCCGGCTGGGCCTGGTGGCGCGGATCGTCCGCTACCACGCCAAAGGCTACGACGGTTCGGGCCTGCCCGCCGACGGCGTCTGCGGCGAAGAGATCCCGGTGGGCGCGCGGATCCTCAAGGTCCTGAACGATTTCACCAACCTGGAGATGAAGCGGAAGAGCCGCCGGGTGGCCCTGGAGGAGCTGGCCCTGCACTCGCACCAATACGACCCCCGGGTCCTGCAGGCGCTCTACGCCCAGTGCGGCACCCCGGCGGCGGCCGCCGCCGAACACGCCTGCCCCCTGGACGATCTCGAGGAGGGCATGACCCTCACCCGCAACATTCTCACCCGCAGCGGCCGGCCGGTGCTCATGGCGGGCCTCCGGCTGGGGGCCGCCCACCTGCTGCTGCTCCGGGACGTGACGGAAATCCTGGACATCCAGGAACCGGCCCACGTGACCCGTGGCTGACCAGGCCGTCCGGGAAGCCGGAACCCCGAACCGGGTCCTGCTGGTGGATGACGAGAACTACGTCCTCCAGGCCTACACCCGGGTCCTGCGGCGGCGCTTCGCCCTGGACCTCGCTCCGGGCGGCGCCGAGGCCCTCGCCCTCATGGCCGGCACTGCCTACGCCGTGATCGTCTCGGACATGCGGATGCCGGGCATGGACGGGGTGGAGCTTCTGGCCCAGGCCAGGGAGCGGTTCCCGGACACCACCCGGATCATGCTCACCGGCAACGCCGACCAGGCCACGGCCGTGGAGGCCGTGAACCAGGGCGCCATCTTCCGCTTCCTCACCAAGCCCTGCGACCCGGAACGCCTGGCTTCGGCCCTGGAGGCCGGAATCCGCCAGCATGAGCTGGTGACCGCCGAGAAGCAGCTCCTTGAGCAGACCCTCAAGGGCACCCTGGAAATGCTGGTGGAGCTGCTCAGCATCCTGGACCCGATCTCCTTCGGCCGGGCCCAGACCATGGCCGCCCTGGCCGAAGGCATGGCCCGGGACCTGGCCATGCCCGCCCCCTGGGTGCTGGGGATCGCCTCCATCCTCTGCCAGATCGGCATCCTCACCGTCCCCGACACCCTGGTGGCCAAGCTCCACACCGGAGGCTTCCTCAACAGCAATGAACGGGCGATCGCCAACCGCGTCCCGGAGATCGGCTCCAACCTGCTCCGCCGGATCCCCCGCCTGGAGCAGGTGGCCGAATCGATCTTCTATATAAACAAGAACTTCAATGGCACGGGCTTTCCCGCCGACAACCTCAAGGGGCCGGATATCCCCCTGGGCGGACGGATCCTCAGGGTGGCCTCGGACTACCTCAACCTGCTCACCGCCAAGGGCGACCCCAGGCAGGCGGTGGCCGAGATGGAGTTCCGGACCACCTGGTATGACCTGGCCGTCGTGCGCAGCCTCGCCCGGGTGCTTGAGGCCCAGGTGCCGGCGGCCGCGGAGACGGTGATCCAGGAACTGACCGTGAAGGAACTCCGGATCGGCCACCTCCTGGGCAGCGACATCGAGACCTCCGCCGGCCTGCTCCTGGTGCCCGCCGGCACCCGCCTGGGGCTGACCCATCTGGAGAAGCTGCGCAATTTCGCCCGTCTGGGAGGCATCCAGCAGCCCATCACGGTCCTGGCCAGCGAAAACGCCCCCTGAGGACCGCCGTTCGGGGCCCAAGGTGATCATGAACGTTATCTATTAAGCTCCCTGGTGTGCATAATAGTCCCACGCAAATTGGGCCGGATCCTCCCGTGAGCTTCTGGCATCACGTCTGTAAACTGAATCCATTCCCGGGGGCATCAGTGGCGGCTACGGTAGCGAACGAGGCAGTGGTTGATGTCGTACTGGTCGGCGCGGGGATCATGAGCGCGACCCTGATGACCATGCTGGCCGAACTCCAGCCGGGCATGACCTTCAAAGTGTTCGAACGGCTCGAGGACGTCGCCCTGGAAAGCAGCAAGGCCGCCAACAACGCCGGCACCGGCCACGCGGCCAACTGCGAACTGAACTACACCCCGCAGAAGCCCGACGGCAGCGTCGACATCGCCAAGGCCCTGGCCATCAACTCGGCGTTCGAGACCTCCCTGCAGTTCTGGTCCTACCTGGTGGAGAAGGGGGCGCTGGAGCGGCCCCTGGGCTTCCTCACCAACGTCCCGCACCAGAGCCTGGTCTGGGGCGAGGCGAACACGAAGTTCCTGCGCACCCGCCACGCCCAGCTCAGCGCCCATCCCATGTTCCAGGACATGCAGTTCACCGAGGATCCGGCCAGGCTGGCCGAATGGATGCCCCTGACGATGACCGGGCGCGAGCTGGACACCCCCCTGGCGGCCACCCACGTACCCCGGGGCACCGACGTCGACTTCGGCCGCCTGACCCGGAAGCTGTTCGCCGGCATGAAGGACCGCGGCCTCGATCTCCACCTCCGGCACGAGGTGCGGGGCCTGGACCGGGAGGACGGGCTGTGGCGGGTGCGGGCCGTGGACCTGGCCTCCGGCGAGATGCGCGAAGTGCGCGCCCGGTTCGTCTTCCTGGGGGCCGGGGGCGCCGCGCTGTCCCTGCTGCGCAAGTCCGGCATCCGCGAAGGCAAGGGCTACGGCGGCTTCCCGGTCAGCGGCCAGTGGCTGATGTGCTGCAACCCCGAAGTCATCCGCCAGCACCACTCCAAGGTCTACGGCAAGCCCTCGCTGGGCGCCCCGCCCATGTCGGTGCCGCACCTGGACACCCGCAACATCGACGGCCACCAGGCCCTGCTGTTCGGGCCCTTCGCCGGGTTCTCCACCAAGTACCTCAAGACCGGCTCCTACCTGGACATGCCCAGGGCCATCGGCCCCGGCAACATCTGGCCGATGATGGCCGCCGGCTGGCACAACCTGGACCTGACCCGCTACCTCATCGGCCAGGTGCTGCAGTCGCCCCAGGACCGCCTGGCCGAGCTGCGCAAGTTCGTGCCCACCGCCAGGATGGAGGACTGGAAGCTGGAGGTGGCCGGCCAGCGGGTGCAGATCATCAAGGGCGACCCCAAGCTGGGCGGGAAGCTGGAGTTCGGCACCGAGGTGGTGGCCGCCGCGGACGGTTCTCTGGCCGCCCTCCTGGGCGCCTCGCCCGGCGCCTCCACCGCCGCCACCACGATGATCTACCTGATCCTGCGCTGCTTTTCCGAGCAGGCCCAGTCCGCCGCCTGGCAGGAGCGGATGAAGAAGATGGTGCCCTCCTTCGGCCACGACCTCACCAAGGAGTTCGACCTGCTGCGCTCGGTGCGGGACCGCAACGACGCCGTGCTCAGCCTGGCCTGATCCGGACGCCCCGGGGAACGCGGACCCTCCATGCCGGGACCAAGCCGGGTCCCGGCCCGGAGGGTCCGCCTCTTCGGGCGGCTGGCGAAGCCCCATGGAACCCCCGGGGCCATTCCCCCCGGCTTGGAATAAAGCTGCTCCCATCGAGCCCTTTCTGCTGCAAAATGGAGAACCTTCTTTCTCATCCGCCCGGGCATCAATGGAGTATTCATGGATGAACACCCCCTTCAACCCGCCAGGATCGTGACCGCCACCGCCCTGTTCGACGGCCACGACGCCGCCATCAACATGATCCGGCGCCTCCTGGTGGCCCATGGCGCGCAGGTGGTGCACCTGGGCCACGACCGGAGCGTGGCGGAGATCGTCAAGGCGGCGGTGGAGGAGGATGCCGACGCCGTCTGCGTCTCCTCCTACCAGGGCGGGCACATGGAGTTCTTCGGCTTCCTGGCCGGGCAGCTCCGGGCCTCCGGGGCCGGCCGGGTCAAGGTCTTCGGCGGCGGCGGCGGGGTGATCCTGCCGGAGGAAGTCGAGCGGCTGGAGGCGGCGGGGATCGAAAAGATCTACACCCCCGGCGACGGCATGCGCCTGGGGGTGGACGGGATGATCCAGGACCTGCTGGACCGCGTCCCCCCGCGCCCGGCCCGTGCCGCCGGAGCGGACGCCGTCCCGGACTGGGGGGACCGGATCGGCCTGGCCCGGATGCTCACCGCCGCCCTGGAGGGCCCGGCGCCCCTGGCCGGGCCGGAGCCCGCCGGGCCGGTGGTGGGCGTCACCGGCACCGGAGGCGCCGGCAAGAGTTCCCTCTGCGACGAACTGGTCCGGCGCCTGCTGCTGGATTTCCCGGACCTGCGGGTGGGGGTGCTGGCCATCGACCCCACCCGGAAGCGTTCCGGCGGGGCCCTGCTGGGCGACCGCCTGCGGTTCAACAGCGCCGGTTCCGGCCAGCTGTTCTTCCGCAGCCTGGCCGCGGCCGGCGGCCCGGACACGGTGGCCGCCGTGCGCCGGGGGACCCGCCTGCTCGGGCAGGTGTGCGACCTGGTCCTGGTGGAGACCAGCGGGATCGGCCAGGGCGACACCGACATCACCGAGATGTCCGGACTGCCGGTCTATGTCATGACCAGCGAGTTCGGCGCCGCCACCCAGCTCGAGAAGATCAACATGCTGGACTTCGCCCGGATGGTGGTGATCAACAAGTTCGAGGACAAGCGCGCCGAGGACGCGCTGGCGGCGGTCCGCCGCCAGATCCGGCGCAACCGCGGCATCCCGCAAGCGGTCCCGGACCTCGCGCTGCCGGTGTACGGCACCGCCGCCGCCCACTTCAACGACCCCGGGGTGGACCGGTTCTACCTGGACCTGCTCGCCCTGCTGCGGGAAGCCGGCCCGCGGGCGTGGACCTCCCGGCTGCCCGACCCGGGACCGGCGGCCTTCTCCTGCGAGCGGGCCGCCCCGATCATCCCGTTCGACCGCGGCCGCTACCTCCAGGAGATCGTCCAGGCGGTGCGCGGCTACAAGCAGCGCACCGCGGAGCTGGCCGCCCGGGCCGACCGGCTCCAGGCCCTGGAGACGGCCATGCGGGAATTCGGCGACGGCCCCGAAGCGGAACCCCTGCGCCTGCGGGCGGACCTGGCCCGCCAGGAGCTGGGCCCGGACGGGACCGCCCTGCTGGCGCAGTGGGCCGGACTCAAGCGGGCCTACTCGGGGGACACCTTCAGCTACCCGGTCCGGGACCAGGTCATGACCCGGCCGCTGTTCACCGAAAGCCTTTCCGGCACCCGCATCGCCAAGGTCGAGCTGCCCGCCACCGACCGCGCCGGCGACATCGTCCGCTACCTGCGCCAGGAGAACGTCCCCGGGCAGTTCCCGTACACCGCCGGGGCCTGGACCTTCCGCCGGGAGGACGAGGACCCCAAGCGCCAGTTCGCCGGGGAGGGCGGTCCGGCCCGGACCAACCGCCGGTTCCACTTCCTGTGCCGGGGCGAAAGCGCCCGGCGCCTGTCCACCGCCTTCGACTCGGTCACCCTGTACGGCCAGGACCCCGGCGAGCGCCCGGACATCTACGGCAAGATCGGCGAAAGCGGCGTCAGCATCGCAACCCTGGACGACATGAAGCGGCTGTTCGAAGGGTTCGACCTGTCCGACCCCGGCACCTCGGTGTCCATGACCATCAACGGCCCCGCCCCGGTGATCCTGGCCATGTTCTTCGAGACCGCGGTGGACCAGCGGCTGGACCGCTGGCGCGCGGCCGCCAGGGTCGACGCCATCCCGCCGGCGGCCGCCGGCGCCATCCGGGCCGAGACCCTGCGCAACCTGCGGGGCACGGTCCAGGCCGACATCCTCAAGGAGGACCAGGCCCAGAACACCTGCATCTTCTCCATCGAGTTCGCCCTGCGGATGATGGGCGACGTGCAGGCCTTCCTGATCGCCAACCACATGCGCAACTACTACTCGGTGAGCGTCTCGGGCTACCACATCGCCGAGGCCGGGGCCAACCCGGTCAGCCAGCTGGCCTTCACCCTGGCCAACGGGTTCACCCTGGTGGAGTACTACCTGAGCCGGGGCATGGAGATCGACGCCATCGCCCCCAGCCTCTCGTTCTTCTTCAGCTCCGGGCTGGACCCCGAGTACGCGGTGCTGGGCCGGGTGGCCCGGCGCATCTGGGCGATCGCCATGCGCGACCGCTACGGCGCGGCCGAGGCCAGCCGCAAGCTCAAGTACCACGTGCAGACCTCGGGCCGCTCGCTCCACCTCAAGGAGATGAAGTTCAACGACATCCGCACCACCCTGCAGGCCTTCACCGCCCTCATGGACAATTGCAACTCCTTGCACACCAACGCCTACGACGAGGCCCTGACCACCCCCACCGAGGAGTCGGTGCGCCTGGCCATGGCCATCCAGCTGGTCACCACCCGGGAATTCGGCCTGTACCGCAACGAGAACCTGTTCCAGGGCTCGCACTTCATCCAGAAGCTCACCGAGGACGTGGAAGAGGCGGTGCTGGAGGAGTTCTCCCGGATCAACGCCCGCGGCGGGGTGCTGCGGGCCATGGAGACCCAGTACCAGCGGTCGCGGATCCAGGAGCAGTCCCTGCTCTACGAGACCCGCAAGCACTCCGGCGAACTGCCGGTGGTGGGCGTGAACACCTTCGTCCAGGAAGAAGCCCCGGCAACCCGGGCGACCCCGGTGATCCGGTCCAGCCCCGAAGAGAAGGACGAGTGCCTGGCCGGACTGCGGGACTTCCAGCGCCGGCACCAGGACGAGGCCGGGCCCGCCCTGGAGCGCCTGCGGGAACAGGTGCGGCGCGGCGGCAACCTGTTCGAGACGCTGCTGGAGACCGTGCGGGTCGCCAGCCTGGGCCAGATCACCGCCGCCCTCTACGAATTGGGCGGCAAGTACCGCCGTTCCATGTGAAACTTGCCTATCACCAGCATCATGGATTTCAATGGAGGCAGTCATGACTCCGCCCCTCAGCGTTCTCAGCGAAGAGGAGGAAGCCTTCCGGGACCTGGTGGCCGACTTCGCGGCCCGGGAGATCGCCCCGTTCCGGGCGGCCATGGACGAGGCCCAGCAGATGCGGCCCGAACTGGTCAGGCAGCTGTTCGAGCTGGGCGTCATGGGCGTGGAAGTGCCCGAAGCCTACGGCGGCGCCGGTTCCAGCTTCTTCAACGCCATCCTGGTGATCGAGGAGCTGGCCAAGGTCGACCCCTCGGTGGCGGTGCTGGTGGACGTGCAGAACACCCTGGTCGACAACTGCCTGGTCAACTGGGCCTCGGAAGCCCAGAAGCGGCGCTACCTGCCCCGGCTGTGCCAGGACCGGGTGGGCGCCTACGCCCTGTCCGAGGCCGGTTCCGGTTCGGACGCCTTCGCCCTGGCCACCCGGGCGCTGCCGGCCGATGGCGGCTACCGGCTGAACGGGAGCAAGCTGTTCATCACCAATGCCCAGGAGGCGGACATCTTCGTGGTGTTCGCCACCGTCGACCCGAAGCTGGGCTACAAGGGCATCACCGCCTTCATCGTGGAGCGGGGCATGCCCGGCTTCGCGGTGGCCAAGAAGGAGGACAAGCTGGGGATCCGGGCCAGCTCCACCTGCGAACTGTCCCTGGCCGACGTCCTGGTGGGCCCCGAGCAGGTCCTGGGCGAGGTGGGCAAGGGCTACAAGGTGGCCATCGAAACCCTCAATGAAGGCCGGATCGGCATCGCCGCCCAGATGGCCGGGCTGGCCGCGGGCGCGCTGGCCGCCGCCCTGGCCTACGCCAGGGAGCGCCGGCAGTTCGGCCAGCCGATCTTCAGCTTCCAGGCGGTGCAGATGCGCCTGGCGGAGATGGCCGCGCGGGTGGAGGCGGCCCGGCTCATGACCTACAACGCGGCCCGGCTCAAGGATGCCGGCGTGCCCTTCGTGAAGGAGGCCGCCATGGCCAAGTACTTCGCCAGCCAGGTGGCCGAATGGGTGGCCAGCGAGGCGCTGGAGCTGTTCGGCGGCTACGGTTTCACCAAGGACTACCCGGCGGAGAAATTCTTCCGCGATTCCAAGATCGGCAAGATCTACGAAGGCACCACCTTCATGCAATTGCAGACCATCGCCAAGTTGTTGTAGGGGACCGACGTGAACCAGCGGCAGGAAGACAAGCTAGCCCGGCTGAAAGCCCGCAACGAAAAGGCGGAACTGGGGGGCGGGCTCGACAAGATCGAGAAACACCACCAGTCCGGGCGGCTCACCGCCCGGGAGCGGATCCAGATCCTCCTGGACGACGGCTCCTTCACCGAGATCGACAAGTTCGTGCTGCACCGGTGCAACAGCTTCGGCATGGAGCAGGTGAAGATCCCCGGGGACGGGGTGGTCACCGGCTACGGCTCCATCGACGGGCGGCTGGTCTACGTGTTCGCCCAGGACTTCACCGTCTTCGGCGGCTCCCTGTCCATGGCCTACGCCGAGAAGATCGTGAAGATCATGGACATGGCCACCCGCAACGGCGCGCCGGTGATCGGCCTGAACGACTCCGGCGGCGCCCGCATCCAGGAAGGGGTGCAGTCCCTGGCCGGCTATTCGGACATCTTCCTGCGCAACATGCTCTGTTCCGGGGTGGTGCCGCAGATCTCGGCCATCATGGGCCCCTGCGCCGGCGGCGCGGTCTACTCGCCGGCCATCACCGACTTCGTGTTCATGGTCAAGGACACCTCGTACATGTTCATCACCGGGCCGGAGGTGATCAAGACCGTCAGCCACGAGGACGTGACCAAGGAGGACCTGGGCGGCGCCATGACCCACAACGCCCGCTCCGGCTGCGCCCACTTCGCCTGCAGCGACGACGAGGAGTGCCTGCTCTTGATCCGCGAGCTGCTTTCGTTCATGCCGCTGAACAACCAGGACGACCCGCCGCGCAAGCACGCCACCGACGACCCCAACCGCGGCGAGATCACCCTGCGCACCCTGGTGCCGGACAACCCGAACCAGCCGTACGACATGAAGGACATCCTCAAGGCGGTGGTGGACGACGGCTACTTCTTCGAAGTCCAGGAGCACTACGCCAGGAGCCTGCTGATCGGGTTCGCCTGGCTCAACGGCCGGTCCGTGGGCATCGTGGCCAACCAGCCCAACCACCTGGCCGGGGCCCTGGACGTGGACTCATCCCTGAAGGGCGCCCGGTTCGTGCGCTTCTGCGACTGTTTCAACATCCCGCTGATCTTTTTCGAGGACGTGCCGGGCTTCCTGCCCGGAGTGGACCAGGAGCTGGGCGGGATCATCAAGCACGGGGCCAAGCTGCTCTACGCCATCGCCGAGGCCACCGTGCCCAAGCTCACCGTGATCACCCGCAAGGCCTACGGCGGCGCCTACTGCGTGATGAACTCCAAGAACATCCGCTGCGACTACGCCATCGCCTACCCCACCGCGGAGATCGCGGTGATGGGCCCCGAAGGGGCGGTGAACATCATCCACCGGACCGAGCTGGCCAAGTCGCTGGATCCGGAACGGACCCGCAAGGTCCTGCTGGAGAACTACCGGGACCAGTTCGCCAACCCCTACAACGCGGCGGAACTGGGCTACGTGGACGAGATCATCGACCCGGCCCAGACCCGGCCGACCCTGATCCGGGCCCTGGAGATGTGCAAGAACAAGCGGGCCTCCAACCTTCCGCGCAAGCACGGCAATCTGCCTTTGTGAGGAGTGGAGCCATGTTCGCCAAGATTCTCATCGCCAACCGGGGCGAGATCGCGATCCGGGTGATCCGCGCCTGCAAGGAGCTCGGGGTGGCCACGGTGGCCGTCTATTCCGAAGCCGACCGGGCCGCCCTGCACGTGCGGGCCGCGGACGAAGCCTACTGCATCGGCCCCGCGCCCAGCCGGGACTCCTACCTGAACGAGGCCCGGGTGCTGGAGGCCGCCCTGCGCAGCGGCGCCGAGGCGATCCACCCCGGCTACGGCTTCCTCTCCGAGCGGGCCGGCTTCGCCGAGGCCTGCGCCCGGGCGGGGATCGTCTTCATCGGGCCGAACCCGGAGGCGATCCGGGTCATGGGCAACAAGACCACCTCCCGGGTGGCGGTTCACGCCATGGGCGTGCCCCTGGTCCCGGGCATGCGCGAGAACCTCACCTCCGAGGAGCAGGCCCTGGCCTGGGCCAAGGACCTGGGCTTCCCGCTCATGATGAAGGCGGCCGCGGGGGGCGGCGGCAAGGGCCTGCGCATGATCTCCCGGATGGAGGACCTGCCCGCCGCCTACCGCGCCGCCAAGTCCGAAAGCCTGCACGCCTTCGGC
>Ga0316217_10001455_pt1 | contig 30757 bp, 27 predicted proteins | sample 1anoAmetaG_FD_203633 | JGI IMG/M metagenome (GOLD analysis project Ga0316217, IMG submission 203633) | Freshwater microbial communities from Trout Bog Lake, Wisconsin, USA - 1anoA | ecosystem: Environmental > Aquatic > Freshwater > Lake > Hypolimnion/Profundal zone | place: USA: Wisconsin... | reverse complement strand
GGCGAATCGCGCGCTCGCCCCGTGTGCGTTTGTTCCGAAACACAACTGAAATCCTTGGCCTCGATGATGAATCCGGCAAACGGCAACAGAATAAGACAGGCCTGCCTCCTCGCGGTCGCGGCCCTAGGGGTTTGGGTTTTGCCGCCGGCTGCGCGCGCGCTGCCCACCCGCTTGGTGCTGGCGCTGGACGGCGTGGCGTACCGGGATATGCAGGCGCTGCAACAGGGGGTCACCGGCACCAATCATTGGGGCCGGACTTTTGTGCGCCGTGCGTTCACGGCGGACGAAGGCTATTTTCCGGTCAGCCGCATGGTTTCCACCTTTCCCTCCACCAGCGATGTGGCCTGGACCGATATTTTTGGCGACCGGCCGCTGCCCGGATATCAACGCACTTATTACAGCGCCGCCGCCAACGCCCTGATCTCCATCAACGGGGTCACCACCACGATGGAACATGAACGCCAAATGGACTGGCAGGTCCAGGACGGCTTTCTCCGGGCCATGGGTTATCTGCTCCCGGAGCATGCCTTCCATTATGAGATCACAACCATGATCGCAGACTTTTGGAAAACTCCCGCGCCCACGTATTATGCTTATGTCCGCGCCTCGGATGACGCCCAGCACCTTGGGCGCGACATCCTAAGCCTGCTGGGCCAGCTCGACCAGCAACTCCAGCAATTACGGGCGGCGTACCATGCCCGTACCGGCCACGACCTCGAGATCGTGATTCTGTCGGATCATGGCCATAACCATGCCGGCCGCGGAATTCGCGTGCAAGACCAGGCCTTTCTCGAGAAGGCCGGCTATCGTGTGACTTTGTCCATCACCGGCCCCAAGGATGTGGTGTTGCCCATCGTGGGCATCGAGTCCTGGGTGGAGGTACACTGCGCCCCCGGTGAAACCGAGACGCTGGCAAGCCGGCTTTGCCAGCTCCCAGGCGCGGACATTGTCGCCGCCGCCGTCGCGAACAATACCAACCGCTTTCTCGTGCTCGATGCCGGCGGCCACCGGGCATGGATCGAATGGAATCGCGCGCATAATTCATTCCGTTATGCGGCCGAAACCGGCGATCCGCTTGATTACGGGCCGGTGCTGGCGACGCTGGCCGGCCGCCATGAGCTTGACCCGGATGGTTTTGCGAGCGCCGATGCCTGGATGGCGGCCACCCTCGCCCATCACTACCCGCTCGCGCTCGAACGTATCGCCCGCGGCCTGACCCGGGGCGCGCTCAATCCCGCCAACATCCTGATCAGCCTGGACAACCATTATGTCAACGATTTCTGGCTGACCGACATGGGCAGCCGGCTGGTCACTTGTCTCAGCACACATGGCGGCTTGGATGACCTTTGTTCGGACGGAATCCTGCTCAGTAATTTCGTCCAAACCCGGGACACCTCGACCGACCGGGTGGCCGGCCAATTCGGAGGGTTTTCCGGCGTGCGAAACTTTCGCGCCGTGGAAAGCGGCGCCGAATGGGTCACCAAGTCGGAGATGGCGCTCACCCGGATTGCGCGCGTCCCCTTGGATCGCGAATTCATCCAACTGACATCGGCGGACATGTACCTGCGCCTCTGGTCGCCCCGCCTGGCCACACTCGATGAGCAGACCCCGATCGTCGCGAAGATTCAAAAGGTGCCCGCGTACTCCACGGGGCCGGCGCCGAGGGAAATCGTCTTCCATCAGCCGTTGGCGCTGGCCGACCGCAGCGTCGCGGAGCGGATTTACGCGCTGCCGGCAGAGCTCAAGCTGGAGCCGCACGCTGAATACAAGATCACCGGCTGGATTCAGGGGCAATCGCGCGCCCGGCCGCTCTTTGGCTTTTCCTTTCACACCCAAGCCGACGGCCGCCCGGCGCCGTTTTAACGCGGATCACGGTGTTGTCGGGGCAAACGGTTTGCCCAATTGGGCGCAGATGATTTGCGCCACATAGCGTCCGGAGATCGCCGCCGAAGGCAGGCCGCCGCCGGCCACCACCCAGTGGCCGGCCATGTAGAAATCCTTCAGCCCCGGCAAGGTGCAGGCGATCCGCCGGCCCAGAATCAGCGGCGTGGGCAGCCAGCCTTCATAACTGCCCTGCCAGTTGCCAGTGTAGCGGACAAAAGTGGCCGGCGTCGCCAGGTCGTAATGTTCCACGGCGGCCGTCAACCCGGGAAAGCGCGGTTCGATCGCGGCGATGACTTCCAGGATCACCCGGCGCTTTTCCGCGCGGTACCGCGCCACTTCGTTTTTCTTCAAGTGGGCCCAGTAATCATGGCGGGTCGGCATCCGGATCGTCATGACGGTGGTGTCCTGCGGACAGAGCCCCGACTCGGCGCCGAACGTCTCGACTTCGATCCGGTTATGGCGGGTGCGGTCGTCCACGCGCAAGGGCGCCGACAGCACCAGGTTCAAGGTATGGGGCGCATCGGGGAAAATCTTGCGGACGCCAAGCGACACTTGCAACAGCGCCGGGAAAGTCTGGCAGCGCTCGTAAAGGAAACGGATTTTTTTGTCCACGAACTTTCCCCCCAGCATTTTGAAAATGGTCGTGTGCCCGTCGGCGCAGGACACCACCACCGAGGCTGGCGTGAAGGCGCCACCGACGGATTCGACCCCGGTGGCATGGCCGTTCGCCACCCGCACAGCGGCCACGGGGGTCTTCAACCGCAACGTGCCGCCCAGTCCGCGATAGCGCTCGGCGATGGCCATCCCAAAATCCCACGAGCCGCCGGCCACAAACCCGGTTTGTTTGCGCGTGCGAAACGCCAGCAACATCACCAGCACCAGGGCCGACATCTCGGGATTGCCCACGATGATTTCCAGCGCTTCGCGCAGGCGCGGGTTTTTGAAGCGGGCGGCGTAAGTGGTGATCGGCGGATTTTTGTACCGCAGCATCGCCGGCACCATGAACATAAAGCTCATCCCCAGCCGGGTTTTCTCCCAGAAATTCATCAGTTCAACCGGTTTTTCCAGGGGCGGTTCCAGCGGCGCGCAGCGGCGGGCGTCGCGCACCAGTTGTTCGATCAGGACACCGTCTTCCGGCGCCACTCGCTTGAACTCGGCGGCCAGTTCGTCCAAATCGGCCGGCACCCGGAGCGATGCGCCATCCGGCCATTCGATCCGTAGAATTTCATCGTGGATGAAAACTTTCCGCCCGCCGATGGCGCCCAGCTCCGTCCAGATTTGATGGAAGGCGGAGGGGGGGTGTGTGCCCATCAGCCAGCGCAGGCAACCGTCAAAAACATACGGCCCGCGATGCCAGGCCGTACACAGTCCGCCGGGCAGGGCGCCGGCCTCCAGGATCTCGGTGGGGATGCCGTTCATCTGGAGATAACAGCCGCAGGAGAGCCCGGCCACGCCGGCCCCGATGATGATCACTTTGCCGCCCATGCTTACAAGATTCCGCCGTCAATTTTAAGGGCGGCCCCGGTGATGTAGCCCGCGTCGGCGCCGGCCAGGAAGCGGATGGCCGCCGCCACTTCCTCCGGCCGGCCGAAGCGACGCATGGGAATCCGCATTTGGGCGGCTTTGCGTTCCTCGCCGGCCAGATGCGCCAGCGCCTCGGTTTCCACATAACCGGGGCACACGGCGTTGACGGTGATGCCAATGCGCGCCACCTCCTTGGCGAGGGACTGTGTCAGCGCCACCACCCCGGCCTTGGCGGCGGCATAATTCGCCTGCCCGGCGGGCGCCAGCAGCGCGCTCAAGGAGGAGACATTGATGATGCGGCCGCCACGCTGGCCGATCATCGCGTTCAGCACCGCCTGGCAACCGTGGAAAACGCCATCCAAATTGATCGCCATGACCTGCCGCCAGGAGGCCGGCGGCATGGTGGCCAACAGCGCGTCTTGATGGCTGCCCGCGTTGTTCACCAGCACATCCACCCGCTGATGGTGCGTCAGGATTTCCTGGACGGCCTGCGCCCAGGATGCGGCGGAGGTGACATCCAGCGCCACGCAAAACGCGCGGCCGGCATATTGCCGGGCCAGTTCCTCGGCCTGATCGCGCCGGGCATGCACCCCCAGCCAGACCCGATTGGCGGCAGATTCCTCGAGAAACGCGCGCGCGATGGCCCGGCCCAAGCCGCCATTGGCGCCGGTGATCAGAATGACACGCAAACTCATGGCCGGATGTTGCCTGTGGGCCTCGCCCTGGACAAATGAGAAATGCTAGAATTGTGGCTTGTCTGGATGGTGGAACGGGCTTGCGTTTGGGGGGGCGATGAACTAGAAGTGCCCCAGACGAAGAATCTGTTATGGCCAATTATACCATCATCGGAGGTGACAACAAGGAATACGGCCCGGTTTCCTCAGCCGACGTGCTGCAATGGATCGCCGAAGGCCGCCTGAACGCCGAATCCCGCGCCAAAGGCGAAGGCGACGCGGAATTCCGCCCGCTGGCGCAGTTCCCCGAATTCGCCGCCGCGCTGGGCGCGCCGCCCGCGCCGGCCACCATCGCGCCCATCCGCACGGCCGCGGATTTTCTGGAGCGCGATTACGATCTGGACATCGTCGGTTGTTTCTCCCGGGGCGGGGAGCTGGTGAAAGGCAACATGGGCCTGCTGTTTGTCTCCACGCTGATCTATCTGTTCATTGAGTTCGCGGTGGGCGGCTTGGGGAGCATTCCGCTCATCGGTCCGCTTTTTTCCCTCGCCAATTTTGTCTGCTCGGGGCCGCTGATCGGCGGCATTTTTTATCTTTTTATCAAGGTCAACCGCGGTGAGCCGGCGACCTTGGGCGATATGTTCAGCGGCTTTCAACGCGCCTTTGCGCAGTTGTTTCTGGGCATCTTGGTGCTGTCTTTGTTGATGGGCCTCTGCTGCAGTCCGATCATCGTGGTGTTGATCGTGAAGCTGATCCCCATGGCGGCCCAACTGCAGCAGCTCAAGCATATCCAGCCCGGCACCATGCCCGATCCGGAAACGATCCACGCCCTCATGGGCATCCTCTGGACCGTCCTGCCCGTGGCGCTGATCTGCGCCGTGCCCGTCACCTATCTTTCGGTTTGTTGGAAGTTCGCGTTGCCGCTGATTGTGGACCGGCAGATGGATTTCGCGGCCGCCATGCGCGCCAGTTGGAAAATGGTGAACAAGCATTGGTGGATGGTCTTCGGTTTGGTGATTCTGATCTCGCTCCTCAATGTGGTCGGCCTGCTGGTCTGCTGCGTGGGCTTGCTGTTCACCATTCCCATTGGCTACGCCGCGCTGATGATCGCGTATGAAACCATTTTCGGCGCCCAAAAGCATTAGTCCGGCCAAGGCGCGCAACGCCGTGTTTCTGAATCTGCTGGCCACGCCCGGCTTGGGTTCGCTCGCCGTCGGCCGCGTGGTGGCCGGCGCCGGACAACTGGCCCTGGCCATCGCCGGATTCGCGCTGGTCATGGCCTGGTGTATCAAGATCCTCGTTCCCTATTACGACCTGATGTTCGGCGACGTCCGGCCGCCGCCGATCAACTGGAGTTTGGGGGAGGCCGGCTTGGCGCTTTTTGTCGCGGCGTGGTGCTGGTCGCTGGTGACCAGCATCAGCATTTATCGGGCGGTGTCGCAGGCCAATCTGGAGGCCTTGAAGCATCCCGCCGCCGGCCCGGACCCGGCTGGCGCCGCCCGCATCCCCCCCGCGTTGTCCGCCGTGCCCGGCTGGATCCGCGAAGGCCGGGTGATTTCCCGCGCCTTTGAGTTCCAGGACTTTCCCCAAGCCATGAAATTCGTCAACGCCGTGGCCGAGCTGGCGGAGCAGGCCCAGCATCATCCGGACATTGACGTGCGCTGGAACAAGGTGGTGCTGGCGCTGACCACCCACGACGCGGGCGGCCTGACGGAGAAAGATTACGCCCTCGCCCGGGCGTGCAATGCGCTGCTGGCGACCCAGGTTTGAGTGCCGGCCAGTGTCTTCCCTGCAAAATCGCCATGGCATATTGCAGATAACGCCAAACCGGGAAATAATAGGCGAGCCGCCAGCCGTCGCGGAGGCGTTGGACATTTGTCGGGATCAGTCGCGACAATGGGACCCGTCGTCCGTAGTCTCAGGGATTACGAGTCCTGAGACCACGAGACAACTGACCAAGCCAATGATTCAGCTGCAATCTGAATTCAACCGCGAACGCCAAATGACGCGAATGAATCAGAGCGGGAGCCCGGATTTTATCTTGGATTCGCGTTGATTCGTGGTTAACGACTCTCCGTCTGCATGGTTGGCCAACAGCCGCCGGGCGCGGACACCGGGCCTGCAAAACCTTTAGGTCGCGTGTCCTCACGCGGCGCTTTTCCGATTAGTCAAGGGGCTGCTCTTGGTCCCGGCCTTGTCCCCGGCGCGGCGGCGTTGGCCGGGCTTTCCCTGAAGGGCTGGCCCGCTTGGTACAGTTGCAGCCGCCGCCGGAGGCCGTCGGCCATGTCGGGCAGATTGGCGGCGTTGGCCATATCCAGCGCCTTGGCCGCCGTCTGGCGCGCGTCGGCGAAGCGCCCGGCTTCCGCGTAGGCCATGGCCAGCACGTCGAGAACGAACGGTTGCTGTCCACCGGCCAGCTCATTGGCCTGTTCCGCCGCCGCCACGGCCTGGGCGCCATTGCGTACGGTCGCATCGTCGCAGGCCGCCAGCGTGCGCGCCAGGAAGGCCAGGGGCTCAAACCCTTCCGGATTTCGTGCCGCCGCCTTCCGAAATTGGGCGACGGCCTCGACATACCGGCCTTGCCGCAGACAGGCCTTGCCCAGCAAATAGTCGGGACGCCAATCGTCCGGCTGCAGGCGGGCGGCTTCCTGGTATTGCGCGCGCGCCTCCTCGAAACGTCCCAGCTTCACGAACAAAGTTCCCAAGTTGCAATGTGTCAAGGGGGCGTCGGGATTCAGCCGCAACGCGGCCTGATATTCGGCCAGCGCGGCGTCGGTTTGGCCCGCGGTGTCCAATAGATTCGCCAGATTGTTATGCGCCCGGGCACTGTTGGGCATGATGCGCAAGGCCTCGCGGTAACAGGCTTGGGCCGGGACCGGTTCTCCCGCAGCCTCCAAGGCCGTGCCCAGATTGATCTGCGCGGCGGCATTGTCGGTGGTCACCTTCACGGCGTGGCCAAACAGGGACAGATCATCCTGCCAATATCCGAGCTGGTTCTCGGTCAGCCCGATATTGGCGGCCAAACCCAGCGCGGCCACTGTCGCCAGCAGCGCCCCCTTGACCTTGAAATGTCCGGCCAGGTCGCGCAGCCCCAAGGTCACGGCTAGAAATATGCCGATGCACGGAAAGTAGCTGTACCGGTCGGCCATGGCTTGCTGGCCGGCTTGGACCAATCCAATCACCGGCACCAGCGTGCCCAAAAACCAGAGCCAGCCCGCCAAGAGATAGGGTTGCCGGCGGCGCACGCGCCAGACCAACCAGCTAATCGCCGCCAGCACCCCGCCGGCCGCCGCCACGCTCCCCCATGGCAAATGGTCCGGCAAGGGGTACATGACGGACAGATTCAAGGGCCAGACGATTTTGAGCAGATACCTGGCAGCCGACAGCAGGGCGTTGCCCAGACGCAACGACATCGGATACTGGTCCACCGAGAGAACGGCCACGGCGCGCTGCGCCAGGAAGGTCACCACGCAGGAGGCCGCACTCAGCACGAAGAAGGGGATCTTTTCCAGGAGCAGAGGCTTCAAGTTTCGTAATCCGCCGTCCGCGCTCCGCGCCCGGTTCAGCGGCCACCAATCCAGCAGCAGCAGGAGACCGGGCAGCGTCACAATCATCGGTTTGGCCAGCAGCCCCAGGGCGAAAAAGAGCAGAGCCAGGATATAATCGCGCCGGGATTTTTGCCGGGCGAAGCGCGTGTATGCCAGCAGCGACAGCAAGGCAAAGAAGGAACTTAACACGTCCTTGCGCTCGGCCACCCAGGCCACGGATTCCACGCGCAGGGGATGCCAGGCGAAGAGCGCGGCGACCAGGGCGGAGGACCAGGTGGCGCCGGTGAGCCGCAGCAGCAGCACGAAGAGCAACGCGGCGTTGGCGGCGTGCCAGGCGGCGTTAACCAAGTGATGAGCGCCGGCGTCCAGACCAAAGCATTCGCAATCCGCCATGTGCGACAACCAGGTCAGCGGATGCCAGTTGCTGGCGTGCCAGGTGGTGAACGCCCATTTCGCGCCGGCCCAGGTCAGGCCGGCTTGGACGATGGGATTTTGGGCCACATAATCGCCGTCGTCATAGAGAATGAACCCATGGCGGCGCACCGGCAGATAGAGGAGCAGCGTGGTCAGCGCCAGCAGCAGGCAGATCAGGCGGGGACGGGACATGGGATCACGCGGCCGCGCGCCGCAGCCGGTCGGCGATGCCGGACCACTCGGGCAAATCCGGCGGGGTTTCCACCACAATCAATCCGGCCCCCGCTTCGTCGCAGCGGTAGAGCTCCGCGTAGAGCGCCCGGGCGAAGGCTTCCGCATCGTGGGGAATCACGCTGACCTGCGCCGGTTTGAAGCCGCCGGGGATGCGGGCGTGGACCACCAGGCGAACCTGGTCGGCGGGGAATGGGTGCGCGGCGATCTGGTTGCGCAGGTCCGTTTCGTCGCGCCAGTGGGTGACGAGCAATTTCGCCTTGGGGGCGTAATGTTTTTTCAGCAAACCCGGACTTTTCAGCGAACCGGAGGCGCCCGGCGCCGGACCGGTGGCGACCGCCACGCCGACTGCGGCGAGTGATTCGGCATGAATCATGCCCGGCCGGAGAATGCGCGGCGGCCGGCTGGTCAAATCCAGCACGGTGGACTCAATGCCCACCTGCGCCTGGCCGCCATCCACGATCAGCGGAATCCGGCCGTTCAACTGGGCTTGAACGTGCTCGGCATTGGTCGGTGAAATCCGGTTGGACAGATTCGCGCTGGGCGCGGCGAGGGGAAAGCCACAGGCGGCGATGACCGCCTGCATGAACGGATGCGCGGGCCAGCGCACCCCCACCGTGGCGCCCCCTGCCGTCACCAGGGCCGGAATTTGTTCCGCGCGCGGCAAGACCAGCGTCAGCGGCCCCGGCCAGAAGGCGCGCGCGAGCTTGGCGGCCTGCGCCGGCCAGGCTTGGACGCAGGCCTGCGCCATGGCCGTGCTGGCGACGTGAACGATGATGGGGTTGTGGCTCGGCCGGCCTTTGATCTCAAATATCCGGGCCACGGCCGACGCGTCCAGCGCATTGGCCGCCAGGCCATAAACCGTCTCGGTGGGCAGGGCGGCCACTTCGCCCGCGCGCAGGCACTCGGCCGCCGCGTTGACGGCGGCGGCAAAGAGCGCCGGGGTATGGGTGGACAGAAGGGCGGTGTTCACACGCCCTCATTCATACCGCAAGGCATCAATGGGGTCGAGCTTGGAAGCTTTCCACGCGGGATAGAAGCCCGAAATGATGCCGATGACCGCGCTGGAGACCACCGCAATGACAATCCAAGTCACCGGCGTGACCATGGGCAGGTGCTGGATATGGGCGATCATCGTTGAAAACCCCATGCCCAGGGCAATGCCGATCACCCCGCCAATGGCGCTCAAGGTGACGGCCTCGATGAGAAATTGCACCAGAATGTCCGCTGCGCGGGCGCCCACCGCCATCCGAATGCCGATCTCGCGGGTGCGTTCGGTGACACTGACCAGCATGATGTTCATGATGCCGATGCCGCCGACGACGAGCGACACGGCGGCCACGCCCGCCAGCAGAAAGCCCATCGTGCGCGAGGTGGCGGTGACGGCCTGCATTAATTCCAACTGGTTGCGCACGGTGAAATCCTGCTCCTTGCTCCGATGCCGCGCCAGCAGTAGGTCGGTGATGTCCTGTTGCACCGCATCAATGACCTTGTCGTTGGCCGCCTCCACCAGGATGTCGTTGACAAACGTACGCGTGGTGATGCGGTGCATGTGGCTCGAGTAGGGCACCACCACCACATCATCCTGATCCTGGCCGAACAGATTGAATCCTTTTGAGCCCAGCAACCCCACCACCAAGAAGGGGAGGTTGCGGATGCGGATCGTCTGGCCGATGGGGTTTTCGTTGGGAAAGAGCTCGTCGGCGACCGTCTTGCCAATGACGGCGGATTTGGCCAGCGCGCGGACATCCTGTTCGGAGAACATGGAGCCGGCGGCAATGGTCCAGTTGCGTATCTGGGGATAGTCCGTGGATTCGCCCATGACCTGCGTATTCCAGTTCAAGCCGTTGGCCAGCACCTGTTCCCGGTCCCGCACTTCGGCGCTGATGGCCACCACGTTTTTGAGGCTGGCAATCGCGTCGGCATCTGCCACGGTGAGGGTGGGCGCGCTGCCCCAACCGCCGCGCATGCCGCCGCTGGTGAAATTGCCCGAAAAGACCGTGATGACGCTCTCGCCGAGGCTGCTGACCTGATCCTCCACTTGTTTGGTGGCGCCGGAAGTGAGGCTGACCGAGCCGATGACCGCGCCCACGCCGATGATGACGCCCAGCATGGTCAACAACGAGCGCATCTTGTTCCGGAGCAGCGCGCGGCCGGCTATGCGGAGGGAGGCGAAAATTCTCATGCGTCAGCGAGTTTCACCGCCTGCTGGGCGGTGCGGAGTTTCCGCAATTCGGTTTCAGCATCGGACCGGTTGGGCACCAGTTCGTCCGTGACAATTTGCCCGTCCCGCAGGATGACCATCCGCTTGGTATAGCGCGCCACGTCCAATTCGTGGGTGACCATGATGATGGTGATGCCCTGGTCGTTCAGTTTCTGGAAGACGCCCATGATTTCGATGCTGGTTTGGGAGTCGAGGTTGCCGGTCGGTTCGTCGGCCAGCAGCAGCGTGGGGCGGTTGACCAGCGCGCGCGCGATGGCCACGCGCTGTTGCTGGCCGCCGGAAAGCTGGTTGGGATGATGGCCCGCGCGCGGGCCGAGGCCGACCAATTCGAGCGCGGTCATGGCCCGCGCATGTTGCTCCGCCGCCGAAATGCGGTGCCGGTGGTACAGCATGGGCATTTCCACATTCTCCCGCGCGGAGGTGCGCGAGAGCAGGTTAAAGCCTTGAAACACGAACCCGATTTTCTCATTGCGCACATCGGCCAGCGCGTCCCGGCCCAGCGTGGAGACATCAATGCCATCCAGCCAGTAATGGCCGCCGGTGGGGCGGTCGAGCGCCCCGATCATGTTCATGAGCGTGGATTTGCCCGAACCGCTGGAACCCATGATGGCCACGAAGGCGCCCGGGAATATCTCCAGTGAAATGCCCCGCACCGCGTGCACGTCCACTTCACCGGTGTGATAGACCTTGTGAATCGCGTCGAGCTTGATGACTGGGTTGGGTGGCACGGTAAAGCGGTGGTCGTCAGCGCATGCGCGGGAAACCCATCGGACCGGGCGGGGTGCCGGTGGCGCCGGGCAGGACCGCGCCGGTGACCACTTTGGCGCCTTCATCCAAGCCCGACAACACCTCGGTCAAAATCCCGTCGCTGATCCCGGTTCGGATCTGCACCGGCCGCAATTTGGCGTCCGGACCTTCGTCCACGAGCACATAGATGGTGTGGAGCGACTGGTGTTCGGCGTGCGGGTGACCGGCCCCATGGTGGCCGTCCGGCCCGCCGGCGCCGCCCGCCGGGGGGTTGCTGACGACCGCCACGGCGGCGTTGGTGGCCAGCACCGGCGAGTTGGTTTCCAGCACGGCGCCATCCGGCACCCGGAACCGCAGCGCGCCGTTGGGAATGGCCAGCACGTTGTCCCGATGCGCGATCGTAATGGAGACATTCGCCGTCATGCCCGGCTTGAGCTTGTAATCGGAGTTGGTGACCCCGATGACACAATCGTACGTCACGACGTTATTGACGGTGGTGGGCGAATTGCGCACCTGGATCACGGTGCCGTGAAAGGTCCGCTCCGGATAGGCGTCCACCGTGAAGTCCACTTTCTGGCCTTCCACCACGCCGCCCACATCCGCCTCGGCCACGCTCGAGTCAATCTGCATGCGCGTCAGGTCGTTGGCGATCTGGAAAATGGTCGGCGTACTGAAACTGGAGGCGACCGTCTGGCCCAGTTCCACCGCGCGCTGGATCACCACCCCATCCACGGGCGAAACGATTTTGCAGTAATTGAGGTTCACCACGGCGTTGTGGAGGGACGCCTGCTTGATTTTCACCATGGCCTCGGCCTCGTGCAGCGTGGCGATGGCGGTGTCGTAATCCGAGCCGGAAATCAGTTTGTTCGTGAACAGGTCGCTGTCGCGCCGGGCCTCCACCTGCTGCAGCTCCAGATTGGCTTGCGAGTTGGCCAGATCCGCACTGGCCTGCTCCACCGCCGCCTGGTACGTGGAGGGATCAATTTCAGCAATGACCTGATTGGATTTCACGATGGAATTGAAATCCACGTACAATTTGCGGATGAGGCCGGACACCTGGCTGCCCACCGTCACATTCACCACCGGGTTGAGCGTGCCGGTGGCCGTGACCACCTTGGTCAGGTCCACCCGCGCGACCGGGGTGGTATTGTAGGTCAGGGGCGGGGTGCGACTGCAGCCGCCGGCGCCCGCCGCGATCAACACGGGGACCCAGATCCATCGCCACCAACCGTTGCGGATATTCACTGCCATAAATTTGTTTCGCTTTGCTTCCTGATTGAGACAGGAATGGTAACCCTCAAGTTACCAATAATTTCGGCGCCGAGGCAAATTCCGTTTGTGACTTTCATGTCCTGCGCGCTACCATGCGTGCCGTGGAAACCCTGACCCGACATCTGGTGGTCCTCAACGACCTGTCTGCCGACGCCGTCCAAACCGCGGTCGAGCAATTGACCGACGAGCACATCTCCGCCGAGGCGAAGGCGGATTTTCTGGTGGCGCTCGCGCAAAAAGGCGAGACGCCCGCCGAAATCGCCGCGTTTGCCGCCGCCTTGCGCGAGAAGTCCGTCGTCCCGCCCCTGCCGCCGGCCTGGCGCGAGACGCGCGAAATTCTCGACGTGGTGGGCACCGGCGGCGACCACCTCAGCACGTTCAACATTTCCACCACGGTGGCCATTCTCTGCGCCGCAGCCGGCGTGGCCGTGGCCAAGCATGGCAATCGCGCCGTCACCTCGACGGTGGGCAGCGCCGACGTCATCGAGGCCTTGGGCATCCCGGTCAATTTGACCCCCGAAGCGGCGGCGCGTTCGCTGATGGAGAAGAATTTTGCGTTTTTTTTCGCCCCCAATTTTCATCCGGCGTTCAAACACATCGCCCCGGCGCGGCGGATTTGCGCCACGCGCGGGCGGCGGACCATTTTCAACATCCTGGGCCCGCTGCTGAATCCGGCGCGCCCCACGGCCATGCTGGTGGGGATCCCGCGGCCGGAGTTATGCGAGCCGATGGCGCGGGCGCTGCAAACGCTGGGTGTGGGCCGGGCCATGGTGGCTTGCGGCGAAGCCGAAGGCCGGCATCTGGACGAGCTTTCCACCGTGGGCGCCAGCCACGTGGCGGAGTTTTACCAGGCGCGCGGCTTCAGCGCCTCGGTCCTGGCTCGCGACAGTTTCCCGATCCAACCGGCCACGCTGGCCGATTTGCGCGGCGGCGACAAAATGGTCAACGCGGAGATCATTCGCCGCATCCTGCGCGGCGAGGAGCGGGGGCCCAAACGCGACGCGGTGCTGCTCAACGCCAGTGCCGCGCTGTTCGTGGCTGGCCGGGCCAAATCACTGGCCGAGGGTTGGGAACTGGCCGGCGCAACCATTGACGGCGGGCGGGCGGCGGAGAAACTCGCGGAACTGGCGGCGTGAGGGGCCAAACCCTAGCGCGGCGTGTTTTTTTGGGTTTCGGCGGCGGCGGCTTCGGCGGCTTCCATGGAGGCGTAGTGCAAACCCAGATTGTGCTGGGCCGTCTTATTGCCCTGGCGCGCGGCGCGGATGAACCATCTCACGGCGACACTGGGATCCTTCGGCACGCCGCGGCCAGTCTGATAACACAGCCCCAGATTGCATTGGGCATCCCCCAACTCCTGCTCGGCGGCGGCCAGATACCATTTCACGGCCTCGGCAAAATCCTGCGGGACCACTTGCCCGGTTTCGTAGAAAACCCCCAGATTGAATTGCGCGGCGGGATAGCCGCGGGCGGCGGATTCCCGATACCACTTCACGGCCTCGGCATAATTCTGGGGCACGCCCTGGCCGGTTTCATAGAGCATCCCCAGATTGAACTGCGCGGCCGGATCGCCCTGTTCGGCGGCTTCGCGCAGCCATTTGGCGGCTTCGCCAAATTCCTGCGGCACGCCCTGGCCCGTCCAATAACAGACGCCCAGATAACATTGCGCCACCGGATCATTCTGCTCGGCCGCCCGGCGAAACCATTTCACCGCCTCGTGATGATTCTGCTCGATGCCCTGGCCATTCTGGAAACACACGCCCATATAACACTGCGCTTGCGCGTCGCCTTCCTGCGCGGCGGCGCGCATGGCCTCAAACGACTCCCAGGTTTTGCGATTGGTGGACATAGCTTTCGAGCCGGAAAAGCATAGCGGCGTTCCGCCGGAAAACAACCTCGAAAATGGCATGGGGACCGGGCAGGAGATTTTCGGCTCACAGCCGGGCGGCCGGTGGGGCAAGAATTGGCTTTTGCGCGGGCGCGGGGTCGTGTTCAATCAGAGGGCTATGAGCCAGACGCATCCACTGACAACGACAGCCTTTGAGCTGCCGGGTTATCGCATCACCCAGTCCTTCGGTGTGGTCCGCGGCATCATGGTGCGGTCGCGCTCGGTGATTGGCAACCTCGGCGCCAACCTCCAGAGCCTGTTCGGCGGCAACATCACCCTCTACACCAATCTCTGCGAACAGGCGCGGGAGGACACCTTCAACCTGATGCTGACGCATGCCGGACAACTCGGCGCCAACGCCGTCATCGGCGTGCGCTATGATGCCACGGAAATCGCCCCGGGCATCACCGAGGTGCTGTGCTATGGCACGGCGGTCTTTGTGGAAAAGGAGACGCGATGAGCGGAGCGTGAGCGCGCGGAGCGGGGCCGCCGCCGGTCCACCTTCGCCATTCGCAACGCCCCCTCGGGCACAACCATGAAGGCACTCTCAGAACAATCGTATTTGGCAAGGTGGCTGGGGCGGCTGACTGCGGGCGTGTGCCGCCATCCCGGCTGGTTTTTCTGGCCGCAGCTCGTCCTGTTCGGCGTGTGCGTCGTTTACACGGTGCTGTTCCTGAAGGCGGACATGAACCGGGACGACTTGGTGGGCTCCAACCAGAAATACCATGAGATCTACATGGCCTACCAGAAGGAGTTTCCCGAGCCGGACGATCTGGTGGTGGTGGTGGAGGGCGGCAACCTCGAAAACAACCGGCAATTTGTGGAGCGCATCGCCGCCAAGATGCTGGCGGAAACCAACCTGTTTCAGGATGTCTTTTACCAGCAGAGCCTGTCGGTCATGGGCCGCAAGGCGTTGCAATTTGCCGAGGCGACGAATCTGGTGGAGATGCGCACGGCCCTGCGCACGGCGCGGCCGTTCATCGCGCAGTTCACGCAGGCCACCAATCTGGCTTCGATCTTCGAGCAGGTAAACAAGGCCTTTCGAAGCGCCAAGCAGGAGGAGAACGCGGACAACGACGCGCTCACCAACGCGCTGCCGGCGCTGGGCCGCATCCTCTCCCAAGCCCGCGAGGCCTTGGAGCGGCCTGGGCGGCCGCCCTCGCCCAATGTCGCCACCCTGCTGGGCAATGGCGATGAGGCGGTGCAGGCCAGTTATCTCACCTTTGCCCACGGCCGGATTTTCGTGGTGACCTGTCACGCGCCCAGCGACGACCTGACCGGGCAAGTCGTGGACCGGTTGCGGCAATTGGTCCAGCAGACGCGGAACGAAGTCCCGGGCATCAACGTGGGCATCACCGGCGAACCGGTGCTGGACGATGACGAGATGAACCAGTCACAAAAGGACGCGACGGTGGCCAGCATGGTGTCGCTGGTGCTGTGTGCGTTGATTTTCATCTATGGCTATCACGAAACCGGCCGGCCGGTGAAGGCGACCATCTGCCTGCTGGTCGGGGTGGGTTACACCATGGCCTTTACCACGCTGACCGTGGGCCATCTAAACATCCTCACCATCACCTTCGTGCCCATGTTGATCGGGCTGGCCATGGACTATGCGGTGCATTTGATCACGCGTTACGAGGAGGAACTGCACCATGGCAAATCCAACGAGGAAGCCATCGGCAAGGCGATGATCTGCACGGGCCAGGGCATCTTCACCGGCGCGCTCACCACGGCGTGGGCGTTTCTGGCCATGTGTTTCACGCATTTTCAAGGCATCAAGGAGCTGGGCATCATCTGCGGCGGGGGCCTGCTGGTGTGTCTGGTGCCCATGATGACCATGCTCCCGGTGCTCCTGTTGCGCGGAAGACAAAACGTGCTGGACCACCAGATCCGCGATGATGACCGGCGCGCTCGCATCGAGAACCTCTGGTTGCAACGGCCCGTCTTAATGGCGGTGATTGTCGCCGGGCTGTGCGGCGCGGCCGCTTTCGAGGCGCGCAAGGTCTATTTTGATTACAACCTCATCAAGATGCAGAGCCCCAGCCTGTCGTCCGTGCAATATGAACAGACGCTGCTGGAATCGGCCGACAAATCGCTGCTCTATGGCGCGGTGCTGGCTGATTCGCTGACCAATGCCGTGGCCGAACAGGAACGCATCGAGCAACTGCCCACCGTGGCCGCCACCGAACCGCCGTTTTACAAAAACCTGCTGCATCCCAGCTCGGTTGCAAATCAACGGCTGATCGGCGACATCAAAGCCGCCGTGGCAGACCTTAAGTTCCTGCCGGTGGATCCGCAACCGGTGAACTTGCAGGATCTGAGCACGACGCTGTTTTACACCTCCTGCTATTTTCGCCTGGGGGCCGATGCCACCGCCGGCAGCGACCCTGCCTTGTCGGCCGAACTGACCTCGCTCGCCCAGTCCATTACGGAGCTCCGCAAGCTGATGTTGAAGGGCAGCCCGGCGCAGCAGGCGGTTTACGCCCGGAAGCTGGCCGAGTTCCAGCAGGCTTTGCTCAACGACCTGCGCGACACGTTCCAATTGTTGCAGCAACAGGATGACACCACGCCGGCCCAGGTGGCCGATTTGCCGCCGGCGCTGGCGCACCGGTTTGTGGGCGTCAATGGCAAGTTCCTGATTCAGGTGTATCCGCGGCAGGATGTCTGGCAGCGCGCGCCGCAAGAAGCGTTTGTGAACCAATTGCGCACGGTGGATCCAAACGTCACGGGCACGCCGGTGCAATTGTATGAATACGAGACCCTGCTCAAGAACAGCTATGTGCAGGCGGCGTGGTATTCCCTGGCGGCCATTACCCTGATGGTGCTGTTCCATTTCCGCAGCCTCACGGCGGTCATCCTGGCCCTGATTCCCGTGGCCATTGGCACGCTTTGGCTGGCCGGCTTGATGGGGTGGGCCGGGGTGCCGATCAACCTGGCCAACATCATGACGCTGCCCCTGGTCATTGGCATCGGCGTGACCAACGGCATCAACATCTTGAATCGCTACGCCGAAGAGGGCACGCCGGGGATCTTGTCCCGCAGCACCGGCAAGGCGGTGCTGGTCTCGGGATTGACCGCCATCGCCGGTTTCGGAAGTCTGATGATCGCGCAACACCGCGGCATCCGAAGTTTGGGCATCATCATGTCCGTCGGCATCGCCACCTGTATGATTGCGGCCTTGACCTTTTTGCCGGCCCTCCTGAGTCTGATCGGTCGGTGGCATCCGTTGATAAAAAAACCCGATGTCAGCGACTCGCCGACACCGGGTCCAGGAGGAACCGAGGTGAAAAACCTCAATTGAAGACAAAAATACGGATTTTACGGACAAAGTCAACATCATTGTTAAAATACATTCGCCACCAGCGAAAGCGGGATGAAAACAGAGCCAATAACGTTAAAGAAAAAAACCAAAACTGACGCCAAACCAGCGCGGCATCAAATTTATTGTCGGCTGATTTGGATTTTGGCGGCAGTGACCTTTTTGGGAAGACTTTCAGTGACAGCCCACGAAGTTGCCGCGGGCTTCCTCTTTGACCGGTTCAAGCTGACTTTGGAGGACGGCTTGCGCACCGAAGCCGCCGGTCCCTTCTATTATTCGCAGCAATCTGGCAGTGAGTCAATTTGTGCGCTGCCGCCGCTGTATTCGAGCGATCAAGACCCGGCGGCTGACCGAGAGGAACAGGATATCCTCTACCCGTTGCTGACGCGCACCCGGTACGGCCACGAGCGCCGCTGGCAGTTTTTTGAGTTGATCAGCACCTCCTCCGGAAACGAACCCGATGATGAAAGTGTCCGCCGGTTCACCCTTTTTCCCTTTTATTTCCAGCAACGGGCGGCGGACACCAACTTGAATTACACCGCCGTGGTGCCGTTCTATGGCCGGCTCAAACATCGGCTGTTCAAGGACGAAATTTATTTTGTCATGTTTCCGTTTTACGCGGAAACCCGCAAACGCGACGTGGTGACCGAAAATTATGTTTATCCCATCGGGGACGTGCGCCATGGGGACGGGCTGGAAGGCTGGGGAATCTGGCCCTTGGCCGGGCATGATCACAAGGTGGTGACCACGCAGACCAACGGCTTTGGCGACGCCGTGACGGTACCAGGTTATGATCGGTCGTTTTACCTGTGGCCGTTCGATTTGAGCCAGGACAACGGCATCGGCTCCGACAACCCGGAGAAGTTCCGGGCTGCGATTCCTTTTTTTGCCATCACCCGCTCCCCGCAGCACGATGTCACCACCATCCTGTGGCCGCTTTTCAACGTCATTGACGACCGGGTTCGGAAATACCACGAATGGCAGGCGCCGTGGCCCTGCGTGATTTTTACCCGCGGTGAAAGCAATGAAACCTCGCGGGTGTTTCCCCTGTTCAGCCAGGCCCATAACCAGACCTTGGAAGCCGACTCGTATCTGTGGCCCCTTTACGCGTACACGCGCTACCATGGGGACATCTTGGATCAGGAGCGCACGCGTTGGGCCTATTATCTTTATGACCGGCTTACGCAGAAGAACCTCGAGACCGGCCGGGACCGGCGGCGGTTGGACATGTGGCCGTTTTTCATTTGGCACCGCGAATTCAACGGCGACGAGCGCCTGCAAATCCTCGCGCCGCTGGAGCCCGCCGTGCCGGACAATCCGGGCATCGAGCGCAACTGGTCGCCGCTGTGGTCCCTGTGGCGGACGGAGTCCAACGCCAAAACCGGCGCCCGCAGCCAGTCGCTGCTCTGGAATCTGTACCGTCGGGACCACGCGCCGGATCAAACCCAAGTCTCCTGCCTGTTTGGTCTTTATCAGTATCAGGCGCAAGCCGGCGGAAGTTCATTCCGGCTGTTTTACCTCCCGGAATTCAGTTTGTAACCAAAGCCGGCGTGCACAGTCCAAGATAAGATGAACGTGCCTTCGCGCCAAGGCTTCACCTTGATCGAATTGCTGGTGGTCATCGCCATCATCGCGATTTTGGCGGCGCTGCTGCTGCCGGCGTTGAGCAAAGCCAAGCAGCGCGGCTATAGCGCGGTGGACTTGAACAATCTCAAGCAATTCGGGGTGGCGTTAAACCTGGTGGCGTCAGAAAACAGCGACACGATGCCCTGGCCCAACTGGTTCTCCGGCGAACAGGCCAGTCCGGGACCGCAGGGCTGGCTTTACACCTATGACACCAGCGCATCGGGGCAGTTCAAGGTGCAGACGGGCAGCTTCTGGCCGGAGCTGACGATTGCCAAACTGTATTACTGCCCCAGCGATGATACGAACAGCCCCTTGTTTCAACTGCGCCCGCAAAAGATTTCCAGCTATGTGATGAACGGCGCGGTGTGCGGTTACGATCAGGCCTTGAATCCGCCGGTGAAACTCGCCCAATTGTCGCCCTCCGGGGTGGCATTCTGGGAATGCAATAACGCCACGGTCCCGGACAACGAACAACTGTTCAACGACGGGGCGAGCAGCCCGGACGAAAACACGAGCGGCCGACACGGCAAGGTGGCTATTTTTGGTGTGTTTGACGGTTCGGCCAAAACCATGCCCATTACCCAGTGGACTGCGGAGATGAACGCCGCCGGTCCCAATGAATTGTGGTGTTTTCCGAACAGCGCCACCGGACATTAGGGCGCCGTTGCTTTAGCATTTGGAAATCCCCAAGCCGTCGGCTATCTTCCCGGCCGTGAAAGTTGGAAAATTACTGCACACGCGCTATCGCGTGAACGATTTGGAACGTACGGTGACGTTTTATCGCGACGTTCTGGGTTTGGAGGAAGTGAAGCGTCATAAGTCGCCGCGCGGCTCGGAACTGGTGTTTCTCAAGGCCCCGGGTAGCGAGGAATTGATTGAAATCACCTTTTTCCCGGCGGGCGGTTCGGTGCAAGTGCAGCCCGACCTAACGCATCTGGCGTTCGAGGTGGACAGCCTGGCCCAATTCGAGCAGCACCTCGCCCGGCACGGCCTCAAATTCTCCGACGGCCCCACGACCACGTCCGCTGGCACCACCTTTGCCTTCATTGACGCGCCCGAAGGCTATGAAATTGAGTTGATTGAAAAGCGGCCGGGCTGATCGGCCCCGCCGCGCAGAAAACACACAGAAAAAGACCACGGACGACGTGACCACCTGACCGCATCGAAACCAAATACCTGTTCAAAAAACCATGAGTGTTCTTATTGTTGGCACCACCGCCCTGGATTCCATCAAAACCCCCACCCGCGAAAATCCGCGTCTGCTGGGCGGCTCGGCCAGCCACGCAGCCGTGGCGGCCAGCTTCTTTGGCCCCGTGCAACTGGTGGGCGGAGTCGGCGAGGATTTCCCGCCCAAATACCTTGCGCTGTACCGCAAGCACGGGATTGACCTGGCCGGCCTGCAACTGCTGCCGGGCAAGACCTTTCATTGGTCGGGCGAATACGAGATCAACATGAACCACCGCCGCACGCTCGCCACCGAGCTGGGGGTTATCGAGACTTTTCAGCCCAAGCTGCCGGCGGCGTATACCACCGCCCCGTTCGTGCTGCTCGGCAACATCGCGCCGGCGCTGCAGCATTCGGTGCTGGACCAGCTGCGCCGGCCCAAATTCGTGGTGGCCGATTCCATGGATCTGTGGATCAACATCGCGCTGGCCGATTTGCGGCGGCTGCTCAAGCGCGTGGATGGTTTTGTGCTCAACGACAGCGAGGCGCAATTGCTGACGGGGGAAGACAATGTGTTCGTGGCGTTGAAAAAAATCCACAAGCTCGGGCCGGCGTACGTCATCATCAAGCAAGGCTCGCACGGCTCCATTTTATCCGGCCCCAAGGGCCATTTCCTGTGCCCGGCCTATCCGCTGCCCGCAGTCGCCGACCCGACCGGCGCCGGCGATTCCTTTGTGGGCGGACTGATGGGGTATCTGGCGGCGGCCAAAGGCTCCGTGGCGGCGAACATCCGCCGCGCCATGGTCTATGGCAGTGTCACCGCCTCATTCTGCTGCCAGGGCTTCGGGGTCGCCGCCACCACCAAGGCCAAACGCGCGGACATTGAAAAGCGGGTCAAGGAACTGGCGAAGCTGACGCAGTTTTAAGGCCGCCACGGTGTAGCGCACTAGCCGGAGGGGTCGGTCTTGAGGTGCACCGTTTGGGTGGGGAAGGCGAATTTAATCTGCTCCGCTTCGAACTGCTGCTTGATCTGCAGGTTCCACTCCTGCATCTGCGCCAATTGCTCCTTGTCACTGGTGCCCGCCCAGATGTGGTTCACATAAATGTTCAAGGCCGAGTTGGTGAATTTATTGAAGCCGACAGTGAGGTCGGCGGTCTTGGGATTGGCGCGGAACACCGACTCCAAGATGGCGGTGGCCCGCCGCACTTTGTCCACCGGCGTGTCGCTGGCCAGCGCCAAGTTCATTTCGGTGCGGATGGCCGGCCGGCGGGTGATGTTGGTGATGATGGCGTTGCCCATCAATTTGTTGGGCACGGTCACGTGGAAGCCGTCGGCGTTGCGGATGCGGGTGCTGCGCAGGCCGATGGATTCCACCGCGCCCTCCACGCCCTCGACCTTGATGTAGTCACCCAGATAAAACGGCTTATCCAAAAAGATGGCCACCGCGCCGAACAGGTTGGCCACCGTATCCTGCGCGGCCAAGCCGAGCGCCAAGCCGCCGACCGAGAGCCCCGCCAGCAAGCTGGTGATCCGGATGTCCAGGTTGTCGGCCGTCAGCACGGCGGCGGCGATGACCAGGCCCACCTTGGTCACCTTGCTGAGCAGCGGGAAGAGTTGTTCCGCAAACGCCCGATCCCGCGCCGAGACGATGGTTTCGCGCCACAACCCCAGCACCAATTCCACCAGCTTCATGGCCACATACGTCACCGAACAGGCCACGATTACGATCAGCCCGCGCGACATGATCAGTTGCGCGCGCGCCGGCCAGTCGAACATTCCCAGCCCGATGTTCAACAGAATCACGAAGGCCACGACCTTGACCGGCCCGCGCAACAGTTTCAAAACCAGTTCATCATAGGGCGTTTTCGTCCGGGTGGACCGCCGCTGCAGCCAGGCGCCGACGCCGAAATCCAGAAACCACGCCACCAAAAAAGCCAGGACCAGATAAACGATGGACGCGGCGTATTTGCAGAGCGGCTGCCCCAACACCTCGTTTTCCTTCATGAATTGGTAGTGGTCAAAGCCGAACATCGGCGCCTGGAATAAATTGGTGGATACCTCCGCGCTGGGGATGGCGGCGGCGACGGGGCGGTTGGAGGATTGCGCGTTGGCCCAGACCGCCCAGAAGGCGGCGATCACGAGCACCGCCAGCCCGAGGCGATAAATCACTGCATACCTGAATCTCATGTCCCGCCATTATTTCCCGCCGGCGAGGGACTTAAAAGCCAAATTCGATTGAGCGGGCCGGCGCATTTACCCAATATTTTGACTTTTGCACCCGCCCGGCTTTCACTAGATTGCAGACATGTCCGAAATAGCCAAATTCGTCAACCGCGGCGCTTGCAGCATTACGCCGGCCCTGGCGGAAAATGTCATGCGCCACCTGCCCCAATGGAAATTGGAGTTCACGCAAATCAACGCGCCCAGATTTCCGCACTTGGTGGACCAATTGGAATTCCTGGCCGACGCCGTGGAGGACGCCGTGGAGGGCGCCTACAAGGAGCTGCCCTATCTCAGCGTGGCCCAGGCGGTGTTTGCGCTGATCTACGCGCACAAAAAAATGGGCATGCTGCCAGACAACGTTTTGGAGTTGGGCCGCGCGGATGATTCCAGCGTGGTGCGCGCCGTGCTGATCCAAAACGAGAAGGACTTCGCCATCTATGCCGGCAAGCAGGGCGTGGACTGGCGGAAAATCACCAGCCAGCCCTGACACGATCGGCCGGCCGATATGAAGCGGCCGGTGTTCCCGCCATGCAAATTCCCTTGGTAATGACCATCATCAGCCCCGATCGCACGGGGCTGGTCGAGACGGTGGCGCGCGCCGTGGCCGCGCAGGGCGGCAACTGGCTGGAGAGCCGCATGTGCCGTTTGGGCGGGGAATTCGCCGGCATCCTGCGCGTGGAAATCCCGGCCGAGAACCGCGCCGGGCTGCTCGCCGCGTTGCACCGCCTCCAGACCAACGGCTTGCAAATCGTGGTCCGCGATGATGCGCCGGTGGCCGCCGCCCCCGGCCGGCAGACCCGGCTGGAAATCGTCGGGGCCGACCGGCCAGGCATTGTCCGTGAAATCACCAGCGCGCTGGCGCGCGCCGGCGTCAATGTGGAGGAATTTTCCAGCGCCGTCGGCAGCGCGCCGATGTCGGGCGAACCCTTGTTCAAGGCGGCCGCGCGGTTGCAATTGCCGGCCGGCTGCGACCAGGCGGCGCTGAAACGCGATTTGGAAAAAATCGCCGCGGACCTGCTGGTGGATGTCTCGTTCGCGGAATGCAATCCCTGCTCCAACCCCGGGTTCTGAATCAGGCGGCCGTGGCCGGTGTGGCGACGGCGGTGGTGTGTTATCCCCGGGTGGCCTTGTGGCTGCATCGTCCGGGTCCGCTTTGGTATCTGGAGGCCGTCATTCTGGTTTGCAGCCTCATCCTGTGGGGTTTCGTGTTCGCCTGGCACACGTCCGGCGTTGGCCGGCCGGTCTTTACTTTCCAGCCGGAATGGTGGCCCTGGGTGATCGCCACTGCGGCCGGGGTCGGCCTGGCGGGGGTGTGCCACGGATGGCTGGACCCGGTGTTGCGGGCGAAATTCCCGGAGGAATATCCCGCGGACCTGAACTATTGGCTGGCCACGGTGCCCTTTACGCTCGCGCTCGGCCAGTTGTTCCTCACGTTTGCCTGTTTCGACTGGCTACTGCGGCTGATCCGGAAGCCGTGGCTGGCGATGGCCTTAACCGGCGTCGCCGGCGCCGGCGTGCAGGCGATGAAACTCCAGACGCTGACGACGCCGCTGGCACCGTGGCTGGTGGCGGTGTTGCTGACGCTGCGGCTGGCGGGCGGCGTGCTGGCCGCCGGCTTGTATTGGCGCGGCGGCGTGCTGCCGGTCTGGTGGTGGAGCCTGCTGCTCCAAGCGCGGCTCTTGCTGGATTATTGATTTATCAAATGACTGACATGTTTGAATTGCTTAAAACCGATACGGTGACCCGGGCGCGGCTGGGCCGTTTGACCACGGCGCATGGCGTGGTGGACACGCCGGTTTACATGCCGGTGGGCACGCAGGCCAGCGTCAAGGCCATGGACCCGCGCGAATTAATGGAGTGCGGCACCCAAATCATCCTCGGCAACACCTACCATCTGAACATCCGGCCGGGGCTGGAGATCATCACCGCCGGCGGCGGCCTCCATCAGTTCATGAACTGGCATCTGCCGATCCTGACCGACAGCGGCGGCTTCCAGGTTTTCAGCCTGGCCAAGATTCGCAAAATCAAGGCCCACGGCGTCGAGTTCCGGTCGCATTTGGACGGGTCGGCGCTGTTTTTGGGCCCCAAGGAGAGCATGGCAATCCAGCGCACGCTGGGCTCGGACATCGCGATGGTCTTTGATGAATGTCCGCCGCACGACGCCCCCGCGCGGGAGCAGCGGCACGCCGTGGAACGCACCATCCGCTGGGCGCGCGAATGCCGCGAACAGCCGCGCGCCCCGGGACAAAAGGTCTTTGGCATCGTCCAAGGCGGCAGCAACGCCGCGTTGCGCGAGGAATGCGCGCGGGCGGTCACCGCGCTGGATTTCGACGGCTACGCCATCGGCGGCGTCAGCGTGGGCGAGCCGGAGCCGGAAATGTTGACGGCCATCGAGGTCACCGTGCCGCATCTGCCCGCCGGCAAGGCGCGCTACGCGATGGGCCTGGGCACCCCCGCCCAAATGCTGGAACTGGTGGCGCGCGGGGTGGACATGTTCGATTGCGTGCTGCCCACGCGGGTGGCGCGCAACGGCACGGCGTACACGCGGCGCGGCGCCATCGGCATCAAGGGCGGCCAGTTCAAGGCGGATTTCCGGCCGGTGGAGGAGGACTGCACCTGTTTTGCCTGCCGGCATTTCACGCGCGCCTATCTGCGTCACCTGCTCAATGTCAACGAGATTCTCGGCCTGCGCATGTTGAGCGTCCACAACACCCACATGTATCTCCAAACCATGGCCGACGCCCGCGCGCATCTGGCCGCCGGCACGTTCGCCGGGTTCTACCGCGAATTCATCGCCAACTTCCGGCCCTCCGCCAAGGTGCTGGCGCAACGCCAAAAGCCGCCCGCGGATTAATCCCGGGCCAGTCCTTGCGTGGTGAATGCATTTGCCAGCCCCCGGGTGGTATGGCATTATATTGCCATAGCGAAAGCAATATTTGTAAAACTATGAGCAAACCGAAAATTGTGGCCTATTTGAAACCGACCTGCGGCTGGAGCCAGGGCGTGCGCGCCGTGCTGCGCAAGTATGACCTGCCCTTCGAGGATCGCGACATCATCAACGACCCGTTGCAGCGGCAGGAAATGATCGAGAAAAGCGGCCAGATGCTCAGCCCATGTGTGGAGATCAACGGCCACATGCTGCCGGATATCAGCGGCGAGGAAGTGGAAGCCTGGATGCTGGCGAACCAGATCGTGACGCCCAACGACCGCCAGCCCGACGCGCCCATCAACCAGCCCTGCGCCCACGAAATGCCGGCCAGCGCGCCACTCAATTTTTTGCGCCGGTAAGCCGGCCGTTGACAAAAGGGCTGATTGCCCCATTTTGGCCGGATGCAAATCGTCAAATCGGCCGCCGCCATCCAGAAACTGGCGGGGCGTTGGAAGCGCGCCGGATCAAAAATCGGCTTGGTGCCCACCATGGGCTATTTGCACGACGGCCACTTGAGCCTGGTCCGCGCAGCGCGCCGCCGCGTCGGCCAGCGGGGCAAAGTCGTGGTCAGTATTTACGTCAATCCCACCCAATTTGGGCCGACCGAAGACCTGGCCCGCTATCCGCGCGATTTGCGGCGCGATCTCCAACTATGCCGGGCGCAAGGCGTGGATGGGGTGTTCATCCCCAACGACGCCGAAATGTACCCCGGCCGGAGCGAAGGCCGGTACAGCACCTACGTGGTGGAGGAACGATTATCGCAAACGATGGAAGGCGCGGCCCGGCCGACGCATTTCCGGGGGGTGACGACGGTGGTGGCGAAATTGTTCAATCTGGTCTTGCCGGACGTGGCGGTTTTTGGGCAGAAGGATTTTCAGCAGGCGGCCATCATCCGGCGCATGGTTGCGGATCTGAATTTTCCCCTGCGCCTCATCGTGGCGCCGACCCGGCGCGAACGCGATGGACTGGCGATGAGTTCCCGGAACAAGTTCCTGGATGCGGAACAACGGGCGCAGGCGGTGATCCTGTATCATGCCCTGTGCGCCGCCCAGGCGGCTGTGGCGCGAAAGCCCGTGGCCACCGCGCGGCTGAAACGAGATTTGCGGAGATTTCTTACCGCCGCGCCGCTGGCCCGCCTGGATTACGTGGAGTTCTTCGATCCGGAAACGCTGGCGCCCGTGCGGCAGGCGGGCCCGGGCACGCACCTGGCGCTGGCGGTCTTCTTTGGCCAAACGCGCCTGATTGATAACGCCCGGATGTAACCCCCACGGCCCGGCGCCGTTACTTGGAAGCTTCCAATACCCGAACCCGACCCGTATGGCGGGCGTCGGCGCGGAACATGGGCCAGGAGCTTTGTGCCGGCGGCCACAGCAGCACCGGTGGTTGCAGCGCCTCGAGGCAACGATCCGTGCAACAATAAATCTCGCCGTGATTGCCGATGACCGGGGAGGAACTCAGGTTGCCGGTCAGGTTTGCCTCCCAGAGCCCCGTGAAACCGATTTCCGCAATGGCACATAGCCGGCGCCAGGGCGCCGAAAAAAAGACCCCGTCCCGCACCACCGCCGGCGTGCTGTCCACCCAATCCGGCGACCCCCAACTCCAGATCACCGCGCCGGCCGGCGAGATGACCAGGGTCTTTTGGGAGGCGGCGATAATCACGTTGCCGCTCTCGCTGATCACCGGCGAACCGTTGCCGCCGCTATCCGTGCGGCAGCGCCAAACCTCGGTCCCGTCGGCTTTCAAGCGATACAGCAGGCCATCGGTCGAGCCAAAATAGACGTTGCCATCGCGCCCAATGGCCGGGGAGGTGGTGATTTCCGCGCCGGTCGCAAAGGTCCAGCGCAAACGCCCTTCCGGGTCCAACGCGTAAAACTTCTTGTCGTGCGCGCCGAAATAAACCGTGCCATCAGCGGCGATGGCCGGCGAGGAATCCACGACGCCGTCCACGGCAAATTTCCATTTCAGCGCCCCATCTGGTTTGAGCGCATAGAAAGTCTTGTCCCAAGAGCCAAAATAAATGGTGCCATCCAAGGCGATGCCCGGGGAGGAATCCACCCAGCCGCCAGTGGCGAAATGCCATTTGAGTTTGCCGGCGGGGGTCAGCGCGTAAAGTTGGCGGTCGCGCGACCCGAAGTAAATCGTGCCGTCATCCGCCACGGCGGGGGAGGATTTGATCTCCCGGCCGGCTTTGAAACGCCAACGCTCCTTGCCCTCGCTGGTCAGGGCATAAAACCACCCGTCAAAGGTGCCGACATAGATCGTGCCATCGGGCGCGACCGCCGGGGTACACTGGGTTTTCTGCTCGATGTGAAAGGGCTCGAAACGGAAGCACCAGACGTTGGTGCCCGCCGGGGTCGGATCGGCCTGGACCGCCAAAGCACACAGTAAAAAGCAGCCACACCCGAGCCACTGGCCAAAACGGACCGTGATTGCCCCGGGATTCCACCCATTGCCACATGACTTCATTCGCCCGATTAAAGCAGCGTTCGCCCCGTCCCGCAAACGTAAAGCATCGGTGGCGGCTCGTCGCCAGGGTCGGCAGCCCGTTGTTCCATCAGAAAAGCGCCGCGTGAGGACCCGCGACCCACAGGATTCTCAAGCCCATCGCCGAGGTTGCAAGCCCGGTGACCCCACCGGGCACTTTCGCCCGGTGCCGGTCAAAGATATTTTGCCAGAATGGGCTTCAATTCCGCGATGGTTTTGCGGGGCCAGGCCTGGCGATCCGTCATGATGGCATTTTGGAGCGCCGCATGACAGGGCCAGTTGGGTTGGGCGGGGATGCGCGGAATGGCCCGAGCCAGGATCGCCTTGGCCGTGGCGGCATTTTTCGTCAGGTTGGCAATCACCATTTCCACCGTGACGTGGGCTTCGTCCCGCTTCCAGCAATCGTAGTCGGTGATCATGGCCATGGTGGCGTAGGCCAGTTCGGCTTCGCGGGCGCACTTGGCTTCGCCGAGATTGGTCATGCCGATGACGTCGTAGCCCAGCCGGTGGTGGGTAAGGGATTCGGCGCGGGTGCTAAAGGCCGGGCCTTCCATATTCACGTAGGCGCCGCCGTCGTGAATGGCGGTCTTGGCGCCGGCGGCCTGCAATTCCTCCCGTCCGGCCTGCAAAACGATGCGCCGCAATTCCTCGCAGACGGGGTCGGCAAAGGCGATGTGGGCCACAATCCCGCGACCGAAGAAGGTGTGCTCGCAATCCCGCTTGGTGCGGTCCACAAACTGGTCGGGCACCACGATGTCGCACGGACGATATTTTTTTTGCAGGGAGCCGACGGCCGAAACGCTGAGCACCCAGGCGACGCCGAGCCTTTTCATGGCCCAAAGATTGGCGCGGTGGTTCAATTCGCCGGGCAGGATGCGATGACCGCGCCCATGGCGGGGCAGAAACACGACCTCTCTGCCGGCCAACTGGCCGGTCAGGAACTGGTCGGAGGGCGCGCCAAACGGAGTTCTGACCGCCACCCATTTCTGGCGGGTAAAACCCTCGATATGATACAACCCGCTGCCGCCGATAATGCCGATTTTGAACTTGGCCATGGGGGTTTTTATCACAAGAAGCGGGGGAAACACGAATAAAAACCCATGCGCAATGATGGATTACCGCCAGTGATTCCGATTTTTCTCAAGTGAAACCACAAACCAGCCGATGAAAAGCCTGAATGTCGTCACAGGCGAGCGAATATTGTTGCGACCGGCGCCCCGCCAGTTGCCTGGCAGAGACCGGAATGCAGGTCTATGTGGGCGTTCCCCCTGCGCCCATCGCTAAAAAAACTCGCGTGTTATTCGTGGATGACGAGCCCGCCATCCTGCGGGTCCTGCAAATGGGCATGCGTTCCATGACGGGGGTGTGGGACATGGAGTTTGCCGCCAGCGGCGAAGAAGCCTTGGTTTTGGTCGAAAAGTCCCCTTTTGACGTGGTGGTCTCGGACATGCGCATGCCGGGCATGAATGGCGCCCAGTTTTTAAACCAAGTTTGGCGGATGCATCCGCAGACCGTCCGGATCGTGCTTTCAGGCTACGCGGATTTGAGCGAGGTGGTCAACTGCGTGGGTCTGACGCACCAGTTTTTGGAAAAGCCCTGCAGTTTGGATGACCTGAAGAATTGCGTGAAGCGGGTTACGGCGGTCAAATCCCAGTTGCCCAACGACCAGATCAGCAAACTGACCGCCAGTCTCAAGAATCTGCCCAGCCTGCCGGAATTGTATCTGGAAATCGCCGATGCGCTCCAGTCGCCCACCGCTTCGGCGGAGCGCATTGCGGGCATCGCCTCCAAAGACCCGGCGATCGCCGCCAAACTCTTGCAGCTTTCCAATTCCGCCTTTTTCGGTTTCAGCCACAAGATTGCCACGGTGGAAGAAGCGGTGCAGCTCTTGGGCGCCGGGGTGATTCAATCCCTGGCCATGGCGGTGCCGCTATTCTCTTCGTTCTCGCGCGCCAAATGCCCGAATTTTTCCATAGACCAGTTGTGGGAACATTCCATCCAGGCGGCCTTTCTGAGCCAGCGCATTGTCAGCGATCAGCTCCACGATTCCCATCTGGCCGAGCAGGCGTTTTGCGCCGGCTTGCTGCATGACTTGGGCAAGATCATTCTCGCGGACGGGTTGGCGGGGGAATATGCCGCCGTCTTGAAGGAAGCGATGGAAACGCGTATCCCGTTGGTGGACATGGAACGAAAGCGTTTTCAAGTCACGCACGCGGAAGTCGGCGCTTATCTGCTGGCGCTGTGGGGATTGCCCATTCCACTAGTGGAAGCCGTGGCCAACCACCATCATCCGCACCATTGCGGGGTGCATGAATTATGCTTGGCCGGCGTGGTCCATCTGGCCAATACCTTGCTTCACGATCAAGACCCCCCAAGCGATTTAGCAGCCAGCCCGGTGGATGCCGACTATCTCAAACTCACGGGTTTGGAACGGCAATTTGAAATCTGGCGGCAGGAAAGCCGCGGCACCAGCCACTGAGACCGGGGCCATCGCTTCGGTCGCGCCGGACCGCCCCGCCGGAGCGGTAAAATGCGCTTGCCAAATGCCGGTCTGCGCCGCAGTTTGCCCCGCATGAAATTCATCGCCCTCGGGTTTTGTGCAGTCCTG
>Ga0316217_10001454_pt1 | contig 30767 bp, 16 predicted proteins | sample 1anoAmetaG_FD_203633 | JGI IMG/M metagenome (GOLD analysis project Ga0316217, IMG submission 203633) | Freshwater microbial communities from Trout Bog Lake, Wisconsin, USA - 1anoA | ecosystem: Environmental > Aquatic > Freshwater > Lake > Hypolimnion/Profundal zone | place: USA: Wisconsin... | reverse complement strand
CGACCAGAAGACCCCACTCTCCTCATCACGGATGTAGATGGCCTCCGATGCCGGATCCAGCACCGGATCGTTGGACCAGCCGGTAAGACGGTTGCGCTGGCTGTTGCCGAACCAGGTAAAACCGGACCCTGTCTCGCTCACCAGGGTGCCGAAGGTCGGGTTGGCGATGACGTTCACCCAGGGAGCCGGGGTGTTCGTGTTGGGACCGAGATAGATCGCGTACTCGCGACCATCCGGGGTGAACCCGCCCAAGCTGTTGAAATAGTTCAACTGCATGAATGGAAGCGGGGCTGAGGGTTCACGTGGCGCTCGTTTACGGACCAACCATTCCAACAGCTCGGGAAGCTCGACCGGGATCCCCAACTGCTGGGGCAGAGTGCCACGCGCCGCCACCAGCACAATGCGGGCCGAGGCCTTGAGGAGATTCAAATCCTCCTCCGGAATCTGTGCCGCACTCTTCAGAAATATCCCGCCCGCCTTATCGACTGCTGAAAAAAGAGCGTGTGCCTGGATGAGCTGTTCCAGCCGTTCCTTGAGCGGCTGCTCATAGCTCCCAGCCTCCTCATTGAGGATCACCAGGTCGGTCGCCAAGCCATGCATCCGCCAATAAGTATGGGCCTGGAGCATCTGGCGGGCCAGGCTGATATCCCGTGTTTCCCCTATCGTTACAAGCGCTATGGGCAGATCGCCGGAAATACCGTAAGGCCACAAACCGGCCTGGCCTTTGCTGTTTCCAGTCATGCGCTCACTTTTCGCACGCAAGAGCGGGTTGGGAAACAGCAGGTGGCTTGCCAATTGCTGAAATCGGCGCGCCTCGTCGGCTTGAATGTGCATCATCTGCAACTGCTGCTGGGCAGAGACCCAGGCAAAATCCATCGACCGGTTGATCTCATGAGTCTCGCTGTATTTATCAATCAGCAACAGGACTTCCCCGCGGGTCGTGCCTGCTGCGAGCACTTGCGAAAACTGGATGCGTTGGCCGGCTTCCAAAGTAAAACTCCGCCGTAAGCTGAAAATCGGGTCCAGAACAAAACCCTGGTTGCTCCCAAGTTCCTGCTCAGTGCCCATCGGATTGGCCAAGGTTCGGCCGCGGCCGATAAAACGCTTCCTGTCGGTTTCAAACTGCCACCCCTCTTCAGGCTGGCCGTCATGGTGTTTATGCTCGAATGCCAAACAATGGCCAACACACAAAGGCGGATCGCTTTGACTGCGTGGTCTCCGATAGGCGAGCAAAGCTTGCTTTTCAGGAAGCGCTTCAGTCTGTATGAACAGCTTGTTGAAGGCCGGGTGTTGGCGGTCGGCGTTGTGTGGCGCCATGGAAAGTTCAACGTAGGTGGTAATTTGGAGCCGCCGGGCACGGTCCGTCCGATTGATCAAGGTAATTCGCCGAATTTCGGCGTCATCTTCCGCCGAAACAATCACCTCTGTTTCAGTATGCAACCCTGAATCGTCACGACGGAAAACAGCCCGATCAACGGCAAAGGTTGCCGAAAATCCCTCTACCTTTCCACCAACCGGATGCCAGGTGCTGGACCAGACACTACCATCGTCTAAATCATGGATATAACAGAAAGATCCCATTGCATCACATGTTTGATCCGCCCGCCAGCGGGTAATTTCGCGGCCGACCCACTGACTGTAGCCGCTGCCGCTGTTGGTGATCATCAAGCTATATCGGCCGTTGCTGAGCAGCAGGCTATGGGGTATGACGGTATGAGGCGTAGTGAAGTTGCTTTCTACAGGTGCAATCTGATCACCATTCACCATTACGGGTTTACTTTGTCGCGTCGAGGTCAGATGAAGCGTAGGAAGAGTCGGGATACGTTCCTGAAGCAGGGCTTCAAAGGCACGCACCCGTGGATCGCTATGGAAGCGGCGCGGAAATGGGTCATTATCCAGAAAATTGGTTAATGCCAAGAACGCCATGCCCTGATGATGTGCCATATATGCTTCAATAATCACACCGCGCTTGAGAGTTTGTCTACCTGGATCGCGTTGCGGTTGACGACTGAAATCCATTGACTCATAGAAACCGTAATCTCCGAGTAAACCCATCCCGGCCATTTTTTTCAAATTAATGACTGCTTTTTTCGGTACCACGTTCAATGCCAGTAAAGCGGCATAGGGAGCAATGACCAGCTGTTCCTCCAACCCGCGTTTCAATCCGAGTGCCGGAACCCCGAAAGCCTTGTACTGGTAGGTCTTGTTAAGATCCAAATTGCCAAAGGCTGATTCGGAAATGCCCCAGGGCACACGCCGAAGGCGACCGTAGGCTATTTGGACAGAAACCGCCTCACGGGCTGCTTTATCCAGCAGAGAATTGACATAGGAGTATTGAAACAAGAGCGGCATCAGGTATTCGAACATGGTCCCGGTCCAACTGAGCAGCACCCGTTGACGGCCAACAGCGCCATAAGGTCTTCCCAACGAGAACCAATGTTCCAAGGGTGCGTCGCCCCTGGCAACAGCAACGAAACTTCCGAAACGCGCCTCGCTGGCCAGAAGATCGTAATAGGAATGGTCCAGAACATCGGTGGTGACATTAAAGCCAATGGCAAACAGCTTGCGTCCCTGGTCATAGAGGAAACGCATGTTCATATCGGCTGAAATCTCGCGGATACTGGTTGTGAGACGTTCGACCATCCCAAGGGTTTCTCCGGCCAGCCACTGTGCATTGGCAAAGGCTTCCATAACCCGGTCGCACCATGGGTCAAGGAGTGGACCGGCCTGGAAAGCCCCATCCCGGAATCCTCTGATTATTTGTATCGATTCAATCCTACCTTGGGCAAGATCGATTATAGAAGGCGCCATGGACAGATCCTTGCGGATGGCGAGCAGAAGCGCCGGCCCCATCGGAGCAAGCTCAAGCTCGGTTTTTTCCGCAAGGATTTCGATCCAGGAGAGATAGCTGTTGCTGTTCTGATCCCAGGCCAACACCTGCTGTTCAAGCTCTCCAGCCCAAGTCGAGCCACCAGCAGCAACGAAAAAAGAGTCCACACCGGCCTGCATCCGCCGTTGCAAACGGAGAAGCTCGAGGACGCCAGACGGCGGGGCATTCCATTCAGCCAGAAGTTGGTCGAATGCATGATGATTAAATCCGTCAAACCTTTCTCTAGATGCAACCTGTTTCAGTATTTCTCCTGTATCCGCCAAACCGGAAAAGGTAGTGCCATCAAGGAGTGGGGCATGAATCAGCTCGGCAAGACCTTGCTCCACGCACCACATGGCTCCGAGAAGGTTGCCGCTGTCAACGGCGGAGACGTAGCGAGGTTCGAGGGGTGCCAATGTCTGGATATCGTACCAGTTCAGGAGGTGCCCTTCATAACGATCCAGACGGGCGATGGTTGACATTGTTTTGGTCAGTTTTTCGACGACTTGGTTAACAGTCTGGTAACCACGATCATGGGCTGCAAGGATGCTGGTGATCCAAAGTCCGATATTAGTGGGGCTGGTCCGAAATGCCAGGCGGTTTTGATGGGCGACCTGGAAATTATCGGGCGGCAACCAGGAGGTTTCGGCGTTGACAAAGGCAGAGAAATAACGCCATGTCCTTCTGGCTACCTGTCTTAGGAAGCGGAGATCCCTTGAAGGCAGTTGGCGCTTCTTCAACTCAAAGGGACGCTGGTTCAGAAGCCAACCAAGCAGCGGAGAAAAAAACCACAGAAGAAGCCATGGTGCGGCCTGCGGCAGACAGGCCGGCATAAAGCGCCAAACAGCCCAGCACATGATTGCACTGAAGATACTTCCCAGGGTCAGGCTTGCCACGAAAAGCAGTTGTCGGCGGGAGACGCTCAAATGAGTAGCCTGGGCTGTCCACTCCAGCAGGTTGTGCCGTGAGATCAGGCGGCGGTAGAAGACCCGGGCGATTGCATCCAGGGTCACCACTGCCTGGTGTGGCAATAACGCAGCATCAGAGATCGCCCGCAACAGATCGTGAGTCATCTTCGGCAAGGAGAAGTAAATTAACCCCTTGCGAGTGGTAGCCATGGTTAATGGCTTCGCCAGGGGGTGAAACAGAAGTTGCATACCTACTATGACCGTGGCCATACCGCTGAATCTTGGCGAAACAAACCAGGAAGCCATCAAAAGCCCCATGCTTGTGGCAGGTAACAGGCTGCGCCGCAGGTTATCCAGGATCTTCCAGCGATTGAGCAAGGAAAGCGGGTTGACTTCGCGGTCGCCGGAAGCGACTGCAACACGAGGGAATAGCCACCCAGCTATTTGCCAATCGCCACGAATCCAGCGATGGGCTCGTCTGCTGTAACTCTGGTAGCCTTGGGGGAATTCATCGTAAAGTTCGATATCGCTGGCCAGCCCCACCCGGACATGGGCGCCTTCGATCAAATCATGGCTCAACACCAGATCATCGGGGAATCGTCCCGACAGCACACGACTGAAGGCACGAACGTCATAGATCCCCTTGCCATGGTACGACCCTTCACGGCTTAAATCCTGATAGACATCAGAGACCGCCCGCGTATAGGGGTCTATGCCCACCGCCTCGCTGAAAAGTCTACTGAAGACCGAGACGCTCGTGCTCGAAAGGGTCGGGCTCACTCGCGGCTGGATAATGGTGTAACCGGCTGTGACAGCACCAGCCGTGTCCAAGCGTGGTTGGTTGAGCGGGTGCGCCAGGGTCTCGACGAGTCGGCGTGCTGTTGCGTGGGGCAGCTGGGTGTCGCTGTCCAGGGTGACGATGAAGCGAATGTCGGCCAACTCATCCTGGTTTCCCACATAGACAATGTTAGGCGCGTTTTTGGACCGAGTGCCGTCAATAAGTCGGTTTAGTTCCTCAAGCTTTCCCCGTTTGCGCTCCCATCCGATAAATTTCTGTTCGGATTCGCTCCAGGTGCGGTCTCGATGGAAGAGAAAAAAACGATCACTGCCATGGCGCTGGTTGAGCTCTGCCATTAAATTGCACGCCGTCTGGAGGAGCAGGGCGTCCTCTTCGCGTGAAAGCGTAACCGAATCAACGTAGTCTGAGAAAAGACCGAATAGCAGATTTGCTTCCTTGTTGGCCAGGTAGCGGATCTCCAGTCTCTCAGCCTCGCTACGGATTGTCTCAACATCCACCAGCATCATGGGCACGACAACCAGGGTGCGGAAAGCATCGGGGATTCCCGAGTCTTTGAAATCCATCTTGGGCAAAGGCCTGGGCGGCAGAAATCGCGTGAGCCAGTAGTTGAGCACCTCGATCGCCAGCTGACTGACCGGAATAAGCAGAAGCAGCACCAGTCCAAAGGCGATAGTGAGTGGTGGCCAAGGCTGGTTATAGTAATTGATGGGACAAAGAAGCAGGGCTGAGAACCCGGCGATCGACAACACATAGATAGCTGCGTGATGATAATAGAGCCATTCCATGACCCGGTGACGATAAGCTTCACGGCACTCGAGCATCCGGGCCAGCTCAGTCCGCCCTTCATCAACCAGCCACGTGCCGACATGGCTGAGCCGATCATCGGTTGTTGCTTCATGTTTGGCCTCAATTGCCAATTTGATGACGCGCTCCGCAATCAATTTTTCACTCTTGCCGGATCTCTGGGACAACTCTTCGATTACCCTGCGGCAACGATCACGACTTGCGAAATCCATGTGAGGATAGACACCGGATGGATCGGAGCGCAGAATATGCTCCACACCACTTAGCTTTTCGAAGATTTCCCGCCAGTCCAGCAGGGCTAACTGGCGCAGGCTTGTAAAGGCATTGCCGCAGGAGAGCTGCTCTCTTGCCTGCCGGTTTTGCTCGCGCTGGATAAGGTCGTTCAGAGGGGTTTTGAGTATGCGTTCAAGCCAGTTCTTGACAGGCGCCAATGCGGCTGCCTCGTCGTAGAGCAGACCGACCAACTGCGTACCGAAATAGGGACTGGGATTCGGCTCCGCCTTTGCGAGTTCCGCCAGGATGGCAAAAAGTTGGTTGGAATCGCGACGATTAGCGGCGATCAATCGGTTCGCCCAGAAATCGGCCAACTGGCGCTCTCGCAGATTTGTCAGGGCTGTGACGGCCAGACTTTGGATGCTTTCAATAAGCGCGATGCGCAGCATCTGCGGGATCGCCCAGAGCTCGCCGATCGTCAGGGTTCGCACAGACTGGTGAGCCTCAATGAACGCCAGGATATTCTCCCGGTCCAGGCGCATCTCGGTATGGGAGACAAGATCCTTGGCCAGGGCATAGATGCAGGGTAAACCACGGTAGGGATCGGAAGCCAGCATGGGCAACTGCCGGTAAAAACGTTTGGGAAGATTCAACAGCACATCGCGGGCGGTCCCCTCCAGTATGTATTCATTATCCAATATCCAATCGGCGGCTGGAGTCGCATTCTGTTCCAAACGGCTCGCGACGGTGAGATCCTCGCAGACCAGGCGTGTCCATTGGCGAGACTGTTTAAGGCGCTTGATCAATTCGATGTTGCGTTGTGGCCTGGAATCTACCTGATGCTCCCTTGCATGGCGCTGTGAATGTTCCTGTAGCTGTGCCAGGGAAAGTTTTATTTCCGGGGCACGCGCCTCAACGCGCCGCTCCCGCTTGGGATGCATAATGAAAAGTGCCGGAGGGGATTCGCCGCTTTCCCTGAGTATGGCCACCGGTCGTTGTAGAGATTCAACCGGTGCCTGAAGAATCAGTGCTGATTCCCCGGGTAAAAGCCAGCGAGCGTGATCACGCAGGACAGCAGGCTCAACACCATATTTGGAGCGGCGCAGCAATAATAGAGCTATCAGGACACCAAAAGCGGAACATGCGACAATAATCAAGTTCAAGGATGCTGGAATATTCCCGAGCTGGTACAACATAGACCAGTTCAAGAATCGGAGGGCAATTTCGGCGAGCCCACCGAACAGACATGCATTCAGGATAATCCAAAGGGCTCGGCGCCAGATTAGCGAATCGGTACTATGGACCTCACCGTTCAAATTCTTATGAAGTATGGCGACTCGATTGGTTCCTTGTCGAACCAGTTCCCGGAGCGACCTGCGAGCTTCTTTTTTTTTTGAAAAATAACCTATGAGAGTGCCTTCACTCATTGCTTGTCCTTTACTCGAAAGATAAAAAACAGCTATAGCTCTCTCTCTTGAAACTCCCTGAATTCGATGGGTACTGTATTGTGACTGATCTCGAACAGCCTCTTTGCATGATTTTGCACATAATAAAAGCGTACGTGTTCCTTTAAGAAGTGACCAAGCAGCAAACACACCGTAAATTTACACTCATGTTGAGTACAATAGCCTGAATATTATAGATAAAATGGAATTACCATTAGATAAAAGGGAGAAGTATCGTCATGATCGAACTGCCCGAGACCGTGCTCGCCACAGCCCCGCAGGTGGACCTGACTTTGAAGCCATGGGCCGAGGATGACGAAAAACGGACGCAAGCCTCTTTTGCCGCGTGGGCGCATGCTCCGACACGATGATATAAGGATAGCAGAAAAGGGAACACACGCAATCGGGGCAGGTGATGGAAGTGAATCGCCACGTCAGACCATTAAAATGAAATCGCAACTATCGTTGCGTGTCTCTTGGCAAAGAAAGCCCCGGAGCGATGATCGATGCTCCTGGGGCTTTTGCGCTGGCTAGAACCGTCAGGGGAAATTCCTCGGGATCAGAACCTGGTCCTGAACCCGATAGTTGCGTTGTGGCTCTCGAAGCGGACTCCGCTGGTAGTCAAAGAGTTCCTGCTGAAGTTGGCCCAGTCGGTGTTGAAGTAGCGGTAACCGAGGTCGATGGATAACCTGCGGTTGATGGCGATACCCAACCCCGCGCCCACCTGGTAGGCAAAAACCGTGTCGTCATCCCTTGGGTACATTAACAGTCGCTGATTGCCGGCATCGGTTGCAAAGGTGTTGCTCAAGTGCAGGCGCGCAACCCCTACGCCTCCTCCTACGTAAGGTGTCACCGGGGAGTAGTTGTGGAAGTCGAAAAAGACATTGGTCATGAAGGCAAGCGCCTGCAGGTTGCCGTCGATGTCCCGGTATTGGTTGACCCCGGTATTGTCCGTAATCGAATTTATGTCAGCCTCCTTGTAGGAAATCTCCTCCTCAAGGCGCAGAAAGCCGAAATCAAATCCGCCGGCGCCTCCGATATACAGGCCTGGGTCGAAACGAGTCTTTTCGTCAAACGTCTGGCTGGGAATAGTACTGAAATCGGTAGTTGTGACGTTTTCGTTTCGCCTGGGCATGGTTGCACCGATGAAGCCGGCCAAATAGGGCCGCGGCTGCATGGACATCGGCTGTGCCTGGCTTAGGTCGGGGAGTGCAACGGCTACTAGGAGCGCTATGATGGTCATGGCTTTTTTCATGGTGTCATTTCTCCTTTTGCAATCTTGAGTCAATGGCAATCGATTCAGGGTAAAGACCGGCTGAGTTTCAGGCTTTCATTTCCCTACGCGAATCGACATGATATTGCCAATGAGTCCGAAAACATTCAATAGCCAAACAATCACACAGATAACCACTACAGCATTCAGGATATTCTTTATGGTCGCCTGCATCGGAATGTAGCTGTTAATAAGCCACAGGATCAACCCGACAACGACCAGAATAATGACTACATGGATCAATGGCATAGTCTTCTCCTTCCGGATGTCAGAAATAAGCCGATAGTTCTGAAAAATGTATCGCAACTAACGTGCCATGGCAGGCCTACGTTTCAGTGGATTCAACATACTGATAATAAAAATAAAATGCAGTAGGGTGATGGGGAAGGCTGAAAGTGAACCCGTCATATATTACATAACCGCCAAATATGACGTACAGTGGCAGTGGAAATGAGCCACGGATAGCAACAACACAATCCCCTATCTGATTAGAACGGGTCTGCCGCAGAATGATGAATGTTCAGTCGGTAAAAGGTTCCCTCCCCCCAGCGGGGGGAGGCTAGGAGGGGGGAGCTATCTTCACACTTTTGAGGACACACGATGGGCGTCTTGCGGTACCAACACTAACTACGGGGTAGAGGTCAGGATAGGGGTATAAAAGAAATCACCTGGTTATACAATAGTATTTATATCTATATTTTAATAAACACTTTAATTTTTTGATTTCGTAATCTCATCCATTTCCTTTTCAAAACATGTTGGGCAAATACCATGAGTGAACATGGCATCCAAATTATCAGACAGATATTTTTCCAGCTGATTCCAACTTTCCTTATCGACTCTGATTTTTTTACAATGCATGCAAATTGGTATGAGGCCCTCTAATTGTTTAATATTATTGATAACACGAGCAATTTTATTGAAACCTATCAGCAATAGTGCAACACCTACAATCAATATAATCACATGAGATATGGTTATGGTCATAACCTGTTCCCGTGTTGCGGAAAAAACATCCGTTAGCGGAACAGCCAGACTAATGCCGCCTACCACGCCGCCAAATGAGAGACTTTGCTTGACATGACATTTCAAACAGGCTTCTTCGAGCAAAGAAGCCCGAATCAGGCGCATATATTGGTGTCCATTTATTGTCTGGATTTCATCAACTTCCCTTATGCCGGCCTGAAACTTTCTCAAAGCCTCTTCTTCCCATGCATCCGCCTTGTTATTAGGATTAATGGGATTGATACCGGTAAGATGAATCAAGTTTTGTGATGCGGAAGCCTTACCGAATTCAGGAAGAGAAGGCCTCATGAAATTGGCATTGATAAGCGTGAGAACTTTACCTGTTGTTGTTACTATATCGCGCTCAGGCACGTCTTTTAGATAAGGATTTGGGCGTACCTCGCCTGAAACTGGAGAGTAGACGCCACCCAGATGAGATATCCAGCCCCGGTAAAGATTAGCCTGATCAAACGCTGTGATTGCTTTCACACGGGCGAGAGCCAGCATTTGCCTCTTGTTGACATTTAAATTCCAAATTAACGAACAGATAATTACCAAAAACCAGAAAACAACAAAAATCCATTTAATTTTTTTCAAATCCCTGCCGGCAAAACTTTTATGCATTATAAAACCCGCCCCTGACAATTCATTAAAAAACATCAATAATGTGCTGGCAAAAAATAAACAGTCTTAATTATAAAGAAGAGAAATGTCAACATTATTGTTTTATCATCTAATAAATTTAATATGACAAACATTTTTAATCAGACAAGTTTCGGCTACTGTTCCAGCAGTCATGTTATCAACCGTTACTTGATGATAACGACTTCTACCGGCCCGACCTTGCGCAGCACTATCACCGTCACATCCTGACCATAGCGCTTTAAGACAATATCTATGGCACCATCCGTGCCGACCTTGAGGTCATTGATGGTTACTTCGTGCAGAAAAGAGGGAAGAGCGGGATGCGTGAAAAGCACCTGTTTTGTACTCCCGTTAATGGAGAGCCCCATGCACCCCTGTAACATGAGATAAACCGAGGCGGAGGCCCAAGATTGCGGCGCGCAGGCCACGGGATACAGAATCGGGCTGGCATCGGCATGGCGTTCAAAACCACAAAAAAGCTCAGGCAAACGCTGTAGATCCATAGCCAGTGATGCATGGAAGATTCCATCCAGAATCGTCATGGCATTCCGGGTAAAACCATATCTGGCGAGGCCATAGGCAACAAGTGCATTGTCGTGCGGCCAGATTGAACCGTTGTGATAGGACATCGGGTTGTAACGCGTTTCGCAACCGGCAAGTGTGCGCACTCCCCAGCCGGTATAAAAATTTTCGGACAATAATACCGAGGCAAGAGCTCCGGCATGCTCTGGCGCGGCTATGCCGGAATAAAGACAGTGTCCGGCATTCGATGAACGGACCCGGCAGGGGTTTTTGGCGCCGTCCAGGGCCAATGCGTAGACCGAGAGTTCCTCGCACCAGAAGACCTCGGAGAATCTACGCTTCAATGTATGTGCCTGTTCAAGCAGTTCCAGGGCAAGTGCAGGCTCCCCCAGGGCAGCTGCCATTTCCGCGGCGCTCACCTTGGCATCATAGACATACCCTTGCACCTCGCAAAGCGCGATAGGACCTTGCGCCAACGTCCCGTCGGCATGAAATACCGAATCGTTTGAGTCCTTCCACCCCTGCTGCACCAAGCCCTGGGGCGAATGACGGGCGAACTCGACAAAACCGTCCGAGTCGGCATCGCCGTAGATTTTTATCCAATCCAGTGCCCGCAGGATGTTGTCCCAGATCTGCTGAATGAACTGCAGATCGCCGGTTTTGCGATAATAGGCGCCGGCCAGGGCTATAAACAGCGGCGTGGAGTCGACGCTGCCATAATAGCAGCCAAAAGGGATCTCTCCCAGTGCTGCCATCTCCCCCATTCTCGTCTCATGGATGATTTTTCCCGGCTCGGCATCTTTTTCGTTGTTCAAGGTCTCTGCCTGGGTCCGGGCAAGATAGCACAACACGCCCCGGGCAATTTCGGGGTTGACCCAAAGCGTCTCCAGTGCGGTGATGATCCCGTCCCTGCCGAATGCTGTGCTGAACCATGGGACGCCCGCATAAGGGTAGAAGCCGTGTTGAGTGCGGGTCGTCATCATAATGAGGTCGGACTGAGAACGGTCCAGCAGAAGATTGAAATGGGTGTTGTCGGTGCTGATGCGGCAGTAATCGCTTTTTAACTGCTGTAAAGAGGCGTGGGCCTCCTTTTGCGCTTGCTGGAAATTCCCGCATGGTTCCGTGTCTCCGCAGGTGACAGTGATGCCTACGGTAAGCGATTCTTTTGGCTCCAGCACCACCAAGTAGCGCGCTTCACCAGGGTTTATGTGCTCAGGGGGCGGAGAAAAGCCTATTTCCGTCGTCCTTACCTCACCATCCAGTCCCTTGTACGACAATACTGCCGATGAAGCTGAGACCTGCTCCTTAAGCAGGTCGCCCCTCCGTTCACGCTTGGTGCCGCGCACCTCGAAAATGTCCGCAAAGTCTGCTTCAAAATTAATGGTAAAGGGTATTTGCAACGTGCCGAGACTGAAGTTAGTCAGCCGCAGCTGTTCATAACAGCTACCTTGCCAGATCAGTTTGTTCCGGAAGATATGTATGGCATCGCGGTGTATCGCAACCTCTCCTGCCATGAAATCCGGGTTCATCAAATCGATGGCCAATAGCTCGTTCTGTTTGATAGACGCCCCGAGCAGAAGCGGCCGCAATCCAGCGAAGCGAAGTTCCATTTTCGACAGATGGCGGGTTCCTTCATAAAAGATTCCTTGCTCTCCCAGTCCGATTGGCAGGATATCACCGTGGCAGTCGAAGATGGCAAAGGTTTCGCCTTCCTTCAACACCCGCGAACACTCCGCCGCCCGGTCCGAACTGGCAAGGATGTAAAACTTGTCTTCCACCTTGATGACCTCCATGGCTCCTCCGGTCACTATGATATTACCCTGTTCTGCCTGGTGTCTGAACTGACGTAGCTATTGTCCCCTTAGGGATGGTAACAGGCAGTTTCTCATCCGGAGTTTCCAGACGGAAACTATCGGCTTTTTCCGTGATAAGGTTGCTGTAGAGCGCCAGATAATCAGCGGCCATTCTGTTCGCGAGGAACCTTTCCTCAAAATGTTGCCGGCAGCCCGATCTGCTTAATGTTTCCACCCGCGCCACCGCGTTGATCGCCTCTTCGACGTCGTGCACCATAATACCGGAGACGCCATCCTTGATAACCTCCGGCACGGAACCGCGCGCAAAGGCGATCACCGGTGTTCCGCAGGACATGGATTCTATCATCACCAGACCGAAGGGTTCTTCCCAGTTTATTGGGAAAAGCAGCGCCATGGCGTTACCAAGAAACTCCTTTTTTTCCTCCTCCTTGATCTCGCCGATGAATTCTATCAAAGGATTGTTCAAAAGCGGCTTCACTTTGGCTTCGAAGTAAGGCAAGTCAACCTTGTCCACCTTTGCGGCAATCATCAGCTTGATTCCGCTTCCCAGCGCAATGGCGATGGCCGATTCCACGCCCTTTTCGGGAGATATCCGGCCGAGGAACGCAAGATAATCTCCTCTGTCCGGATTAAACGCCAGCAAGTCGCCAGGAAGACCATGGTATATGGTTCCCTTCCAATTTATCCAGGGCAGCGGACGACGCTGGGAATCGGAGATCGAGTTTACAGGCATCTCCGGAAATCCGCGGTACAAAGGAACCAAGTCGGGAAAATCGAGACGGCCGTGGAGGGTAGTCACATGACAGGTGTGATGGCGCCTGGTTAATGGAAAATGCAGAAAGTCGATATGAAAATGAAGGATATCGAACTCATGGGCTCTTCGATAGACCTCTTCCAGCATCAGCAGATGATGCGGCAGGGCATCGACGCAGGTGGTATCCAGCCGAAGCGAATTTTTGCAGCAAGGTACCAGTTGCGCAGTGGTCACTGAGTCGCCGCTCGCAAACAGCGTGACGTCATGATTCTGGCGCACCAATTCTTCCACTAAATAGGAAACAACTCGCTCGGTGCCACCGTAATAGCGTGGAGGAACGGATTCGAACAATGGTGCTATTTGGGCTATCTTCACATTAGGCTCCTGGGGTGAAATGTCGATGTCGGCTCGAACGGCACAACACAGTTATGGCTGCTTTCTCATGATATTTCTTTCAGTTATGCAGGGATAGCCCCAACTTCATTTATTTTACCTCCAAATTCAGCGTTGTCAGGTTATGCCCTTGCACGGATTCATCCGATGGAATCTTGGCGAGTACGAAGACATGGGGAAAACACCTGAAATGGGCTGTACGCTGAGGCATTAGGGAGAGGCATGTACAAGAACGATACAGGTCGTACAGAAGGTGAATACAAAATTCTGCATTGGAACCTAAAAGGGGACACACTCCACATTAATTCCTTGCCTTGCCTGTTTATCGATATCCACTTCATGCCAATAAATGCTCATATTATAGCCACTTGAGCCTTATAACATCACGCAACGCATCAATAATATTACAAACAAAAGCAGGTCAAGCATGGAGGCCTATTGCGGGTCAACATTGGGATCTAATTCACAAACGCACGCATTTGTAACTTTTTTTATTGTAGGTATACTTTTTATGTGGCTGCTCCGGTAACCGTAATGAAGGGGTGGGAGTTGTCCGATACAAGGAGTGTGTCCGGAGGTGATGATAATGGCTATTTCTCGATTGTTAAACAAAAGAGGGAACATATCCATTTTAATCATAATCCTGGTCATTGCCATCGTTGCCGGCAGCATCGGCTACGTTTGGATGACCTCGCAGCCTGCTGTCAAACTGACCCCTGCTTCGGGGCCGGTTTCCGGCCAACGTGAGCTGACCATCGAATTGAAGGCCAACCGCGGTGAACTGAAGCACCTTTCGGTCAGCGCAATCCAAGGGGACAAGCCGGTCTCGCTACTGGTTAAAAACTTCCCTTCCGGTGTTCGTGATTTCCACGAAAGCATCACCATTGCCGAGGGCCGCCTCAAAGACGGCCCCTTCACGCTCGATGTCAAGGTGGGCAGCACGGTACTGGGTTTCAGCGGCAAGTCCGTTGAGGAGAACCACTCCTTCATCTACGACAATACTCCGCCCATGGTGGCTGTCTTGAGTACGGCGCACAATATTATTCGCGGTGGAGCAGCTCTGGTCGTTTATACGATCTCAAAGGAAGTCGTCAAGACCGGCGTTGTCTTCGCAGACCGCTTCTACCCAGGTTATCGCCAGAAGGGAGAATACTATGCCTGCCTCTTTCCCTTCCCCTACGATATGGAGCCGGACCGCTATATTCCCAGGGTGGTTGCGGTAGATCAGGCCGGCAACGAGCGGCTGGCCGGTATCAATTTCCATCTGATCCTGAAATCATTCAGCACCGACCGGCTCAAACTTTCCGATGCTTTTCTGGAAAAGATCTCCGCTGAATTCAAGAACAAGTTTCCACAGGCGCAAACGCCCCTTGAGCTCTTTATCAAGACCAACGGCGAGCTGCGCCAGCAGAACCTCAAGTCTCTCTATGAATTCGGCAGTCAGACATCACCCACGACACTCTGGCACGGGCCCTTCATGCGCATGCCGAACTCGGCCCCGTTGGGGGGCTTTGCCCAGACACGGATCTACATTTATAACGGTAAGCAGGTCGATCAGCAGACCCACTTAGGTTTTGACCTGGCCTCGGTGATCCACGCCCCGGTACCGGCTGCCAACAGCGGCAAGGTCGTGCTGGCCGGGGATCTGGGAATTTATGGCCAGTGCGTCATCATAGACCATGGCTTGGGATTGCAGAGCCTGTACGGCCACCTGAGCAGGATAACGGTAAAAAGCGGAGAGAAGGTCGAAAAGGGGCAGATCATCGGCAATACCGGCGCCACCGGCATGGCTGGCGGTGACCACCTCCATTACGGGGTGGTGATCTCCGGGCAGGAGGTCAATCCGGTGGAATGGTGGGACCCCTCCTGGATAAAAAACAACGTCACCGACAAGCTGGAACTCATCAAGGGGGGCAGTCAGTAGGTATCCCACCCTCGATATTTTGCAGGTTGCACATAACTATCTTTCGTTGTTGAGAAGCATGGGGACCAAAGCGCCTCGCGGCCAAGCCGGGGCGCTTTAACCTGAAGCTATCGATTGTGTTGTTGTTGTTCCTCTCTGATCTGTTTTTTATGTTTTTTATGTTTGTGGTGTTTTTTCCGCTTGTTCTGTTTTTCCATCGGCTTCGCTTCGTCTCTTCGTGGCTCGTCCCTTCTCATTTCGCCACCGGGAGCAGCATCTCTATTTTCGGAATACGGAGCGTCTTCTGCGAGAACGATAGCGGCAAAGGAAACGGCTGCGAGTACAGAGACAACTGTGGACACGATCTTTTTCATGGATGGACTCCTCTTGGCTGTATTGGGCTCAAAGATGAGTTATAGCAGAGCTGATGCTGTAGTCAAATGCCGCCAACGACACGCAACGCATTTCGGGATTAGTCCTCTTCCAGCATCCTGTTATTCCACTCTGCCCTGTTGCAGATACCCCGCTGCTCGCGGCGGATGATTCATTGACAATTAACACGAAATTGAACAAGATAAAGTTCGACAATACAAGACCGAATCACTTGAGTGAAAGATCGAATACAGATCCTTGCCGAAAAAATTGGGGCCAAGCGGCTGCAAAACAGATGCGGCCAGTGTGAAACGATGAAACCTTTGGGCAAAGGCTGCCAGGAAATATGGAATCTATAAAAAAACGAAATAAATTATCATATTCGATCAAACCCTTTTGCGGTTCCATCAACAAACTTCTTATTCTGATCGCTGTCTTTTCGTTACTGGCAACAACAACGATCCACCCTGTTCCAGCTAATGCCTGCGCTAGCGGTGACATGAACGGCGATGGCCAGGTGACGGTTGCGGATGCTCTTCTGGCGCTGCAAATTGCCACGGGTCTCGTTCCGACCACAGCATCAGCCCTTGCCAATGGAGATGTGAACGGTGACGGGATAATCAACGCTACGGACGCCCTTCTGATTCTACGTCGCGCAGTTGGACTTACCAACACCATATCCGGCGCCTTTACCTACTCCAATGGGGCTGGGATTCAGGCGGCAACCGTAACAGCTTCTACCGGCTCCACGTGCGGCACGGCTGTTTCCGACTCAAAAGGCAACTATTCCATCCCGGTTTACCTCAATGGCGCCTATACAGTCGCTCCAACAATCTTCGGTAACATTTTTAATCCAACCAGCCTCTCTGCCACAGTTAATGGCACCAATGTAACCGGCGTAAATTTTACGGAGCAATCGAACATCCTGCCGATCACAGTAAACGGTTCACTTTGCTCAAGCGGTTCTTACACTAACAAACCATGCGTTAGTGTGACGATCTGCTCCCCAGGAACCTCAACCTGTCAAACTATCAATGATATACTCCTGGACACCGGAAGCTACGGGCTACGCATTTTAAATCAAGCCATGACAGTTCCCCTGACCCAAGTTGCGTCAGGTTCCGGACAGCTGGCGGAGTGTGTCCAATTTGGCGATGGTTCGTCCGAGTGGGGGCCGGTCCAGATGGCAAGCGTCATCCTGGGAAATGAGCCTGCTGTCCAAATCCCTGTTCACGTTGTCAATCAGAGTTTTGGAGTTCCACCAAGCGGTTGCAACGGCCAGTACGCAGACACATCTCCTACCGAGGCCGGATTTAACGGTATACTGGGGGTTGGGCTCTTTGGAGAGGATTGCGGCAGCATCTGCACAACTTCCGCGAACAACCCAGGATATTATTATGCCTGTACTGGATCGACATGCACTGTTACAACGGTGCCGGATGCCAAGCAAGTCATTAACCCTGTAGCAGCACTTCCCGCCGATGGCGACAACAACGGCGTGCTGGTCCTACTCCCAAGCGTTGCTCTTGGGGGTGTCCCTTCTGTAAGCGGAGGTCTCATAATTGGCATAGGGACTCAAACGAACAACCAGCCTGCTACGGCAACGGGATACCCTGCCGATCCGACTTATGGCGAGTTCACAACCAGCTTTGGCGGGAATACTTTTACTGATGGCGGCTTTATAGACAGCGGATCAAACGGTTTGTACTTTGATGCTTCGACCCGCCTGATTACTCAATGCTCAAAGTATTCAAATGCGAGTGGCTACTTTTGCCCGTCGACGACGTTATCACTTTCTGCCACGAACTCCGGGTATACCGGTTCCCCCAGTGGTACCGTCAACTTCGAAATAGGCAATGTTTCCGATCTCTTTAACACATCGAACAATGTATTTTCCGAATTTGGTGGTTACAGTCAGGGGGAATTTGATTGGGGCCTTCCTTTCTTCTTTGGCAAAGAGGTTTTTGTCGGCATTGAAGGGACAACTTCGAGTCTGGGCACAGGTCCTTACTGGGCCTATTGAAATTCAGGACTGTACCTTAATGGTGAAGTACTAACAGAATCGGCGAATATAAATCATCTGCTTAAATCCCATGGCTCCAACTTCCTTCCTGACCTCCCTGCCCTCTCTTTTCCCTGCCTACTCAATCGTTGCTGTTTTCACTTACGGACACACATACTTGGTGCGGGATCTCCAAGCAGACCTCACCCCTGGGATTCGCAGCCTTCTCGCCTCTTCCCCCGGTTTTTACAGTCTCCATCCTATGCAACTGTGATCCTTGTCACAGATACTTTTGTCGATTTTAAGTTAGGATAATCAGGTAGGGCTATTATAACTAAAACCGCTTACCGGAAGATTCCGAGAGTAATCAAAAATCTGCAACCTGCGGTCCATTTTGTCTTGATTATAAATAGCTGTTTTGCCTGGTTTTTAACAATAAAGCTGCTCATAGCAGCGCTTCTCCGGCAGGTTTGTCGCTAGCCAGGAGTTATCTTATTTCCCTGGAGTTGCGATGAACGGACGTGCTTTGCAGATAGTGGGACTGGTGAAGGTGGACGGCGGAGCGCTGGCGGCAGCGGCGTTGTTGATGTCAGGGCTGTTGCTGGGCGGGTGCGGATCCAGCGGCCCGAAGATATCCCAGGCTGCGGGGCCTCCGATCGAGAGACAGGTGTCGTCGGCCAGACCGGAGATCAAACCACCCATTCAGGCCGCCCCGGCGGTCCAGCAGCAGCATTCCAGCACCGTGTACGTCCGCCAGAGCCAGCCGGCGGCGCATCAGGACAAAGCCTCATCGGCCGCCAGGGCCCCCGCCCATAAATACATCACCGGCGAGGATCCGGCCTTTGCCGCCAGCCGCGGCTGGCCGGTCAAGACGCCGCCGCAGTTGCCCGGTTCGATCCTGCCTAAGCACCGCATCGTCGCCTACTACGGCAATCCTCTCTCCAAAAAGATGGGGTGCCTTGGCGAGTATGACCATGCCGAGATGCTGCGCCACCTGCAGCGCGAGGTTGCCAGGTGGCAGCAGGCCGATCCTGGGCATCCCGTGCAGCCGGCGCTGCACCTGGTGGCCACCGTGGCCCAGGGGGCGCCCGGCAAGGCCGGGCTGTACCGCATGGTGATGCCGGACAAGGTAGTGAACGACATCTACGACCTTGCCAAGGCCAACCATTTGTTGCTCTTCATCGACGTTCAGACGGGGCATGAGAACATCCGCACCCTGTTGCCCCGCTTTGAATGGATCCTGAAGAACCCGGACGTCCATCTTGGGATGGACCCGGAGTTCAATCTGTGCGCCAGCAAGAAGATTCCCGGTACCAAGATCGGCACCTACGACGCGGCCGACATCAACTTTGCCGCTGGCTTCCTTGAGGGGCTGGTGAAGAAATACCGACTGCCGCCCAAGGTCTTCATCGTCCACCGTTTTACGAAAAACGGCGTGACCAACGCGGAGAAGATCCGGCCGCGGCCGGAGGTGCAGATCGTCATGAACATGGACGGCTGGGGCGCGCCGTGGCTGAAGCGCGACTCCTACCGCGACTATGTGGTCAAGGAGCCGGTGGAGTATTCCGGGTTCAAGCTCTTCTACCACAACGACACCAAGAATGGGAACCCGATGCTGACCCCGGCCGAAGTGCTGCGCCTGGAGCCGAAGCCGCTCTATGTCCAGTACCAGTAGATTCGGTACGAGGGAACATGCTTCATGTTGACTTCTAATCATCTGCTATGATGAACAATATGAAGTTTCAGTCGGACAATGGGCCTCAAATCCCTGCCCTATACACCTGCCAAGACAACCTGTTACCAAACAGCACAACATGTCCCCACAGGGGACACGTACCTCCCCATGCAAGGTACTACAACTTTGCATCCTACTGTATTTGCCAATATTTATCTTTACGAGCTTTTCTGGGTACACTTCCTGCATGGTCTTGAATAACAAGGATGAATGTCCGTGCTGGTTACACAAGCGGTCAAGCGCTTGGAAAAGTGCGCTGCCTCCCGACAAGCACGATCAACCGAATTTTTTTTCATTAGGCTCGACAGTCTCATACAGGGATGTGAAACATGATCTACAAATCAGCCAGTACTCGAATTCTGGATGCATATCAGGCCGGGAGCGTGATTGGTGAATCACTCAAAAGTGCCGTACCGGAGGTTGTCCTTCTTTTTTCCTCCGTTTCTCTGGAATGCGATTATCCGGTTTTTTTTGATGGCCTTACCGATGGCCTTGATAATAGAAACGTAATCGTATTTGGAGGAACAGGTGACGGTGTATATGAAAGCTCTTTGGTTTCCCATTACGGGATATGCGCCCTGGGAATCTCTTCAGAAGGTGCGTTGAAATGGAGTACGGCATTCGAGTCCGGGGTTGGCGCCGATTCTTTTACAGCTGCCTGCCGTTGTGCCGCCAGTGCACGAGTAAAACTTGAAGATGAACCTGACTGGGCATTTATTCTTGCAGATGGAATCACCGCGGACGGTTCTGCTATTGTCTCCGGAGTGCTGGAACAATTTCCATTTCCTTTTTTCGGCGGTTTAACCGGCGATGACCGAAAGTTTGCCCGCAGTCGAATATTCCTCAATGATACGGTTCTTCAAGATAGTGTTGCTATTCTCGCTGCATCGGGCGGAATGCCGTTTCTCTCCCATTCCTCAAGTGGTTTTGTACCTATGGGCACACCAGGAATAGTAGATAAGTCCCACGGAAGATCTATCCAGCAGATATGTGGTCAGACTCCTCATGACTTCATAAAAGCACAGATTGGCACTCCCTTGGCAGAGGCGGATTTCGGCATTCTTGCCCTTGCTGCCCATATCGACCAGTCACAGGATCACCTCCTGCTCAGGGTTCTACTCGACTTCGATAAGGAGACCGGAGAAATCACCAACTTCGGCAGTACGCCGTCAGGAGCAACCATCCGCGTCTGTACAGCCAATAGTGAGCAGTTACTGCAAGCGGTTTCAGAAGGTATTACTACTCTTTTGAATACCGGTTTTGTTCCAACTGCCGCCATCGTTATCAGTTGTGTCGGCAGAAAATGGCAAATGGGGAGTTGCGGTGAGGAGGAAGTGCGTATTATTCAGAAAGCCATCGGGCAAAACATCCCATTAGTGGGATTTCCATCTTTCGGAGAAATAGGCCCCTTTCTTGATCCCGAAGGCACCCATACCAATTCCCACTTCCATAATGCCACGTGCGTAATCTGTCTGTTGGGAGCCTAATGTGAACTATCAACTGCTTTCACTTATTGAAGACCCGCCAAAGGGCTTCAGGCATCTTACGAACCTCACCAGGAAGGACGTCTGTCGCTACCCTTTTGCCATCCTTGCCTTAGACAGAGTCTCGGCAGAAATTGCCCTTGCACCATTTGGCGGTGAACTTGCGGGGATTATAGTCACCTTTGATGACACTGAAAGTTGGACACAATGCGCCCCGCTGCTTTTTCATATAACGACTCCCTCAGCGTCACGGGACCGTTTGGAAACACAAATTAAATTTAATTTGATGCTGCTGGAAAACTGTCAGCAAAGTGAAGGCCGCATCAAATTACTGACACAGGATTCAAACCGTTCCAGGGAAGATAATCAGCGTAATAGAGAGGAGTCTGCAAAAACAAAAGAGTACCTGATGAAGGAGTTGGCAGAGCACAAGCAAGCAGAAGTGCTGATATTGGATGCAATTAACTATATCAAAACAATTCTATCAACTTCACCCATAGGTATTGGAACATATAAGGCGACCGGAGAAGCCTTGACAGCTAATGAAGCCATGGCTCGCATTATCGGTGCGCCTACAGATACGTTGGTGCAACAAAACTTTAGAACTTTAAATTCATGGAAAAGTTCTGGGGTTCTCTCAAATGCGGATGAGGCGCTTAAAACAGGCGTAAATCAACGTGGTGACTATCATATGCTAACCACTTTCGGAAAAGAGGTTGACATTGACTGTCTGCTTGTTCCGTTTATGTTCAGCGGCGAGAAACACTTAATGTTCATAATAATTGACATCACTGATCGTAAACGAGCCGAGGGAAAACTGGCATACACAAATGCGCTGACCAACGCAGCGTTTGAATCAACTGCAAACGGCATTCTGGTCGTTGATAAAACCGGGAAGATATCACGCTTTAACCAGAAGTTTATCGACATTTGGAAAGTACCAAAAGAGTTACATATTGTCGACGATGATACCTTAATGCTGAAACATGCCACTTCTCAACTGGCTAACCCGGATGAGTTTTATTCCAAGGTTATAAACCTATATGATCATCCCGAAGCATCGAGCCAGGATCTGGTCATTTTGGCCGATGGGCGATATCTTGAACGTTACTCCCAACCTGTTAGAATAGACCAAGAAATTGTGGGGCGATTCTGGTCTTTCCATGACTGCACCGAGAGAAAAATAGCTGAGGACAAGATTCGCCTCATGGCTCAAGTGTTCGAACATAGTGGGGAAGCTATTGTCATTACTGACCAGACAAATAGCATTCTTGCCGTTAATAGTTCCTTTAGCCGCCATACCGGCTATAGCCAGGCAGAAGTAATAGGAAAAAACCCGAATATACTCAAGTCCGGGAAGGAGAATAAAGAGTTCTACGCCAACATGTGGGAACAGTTGACTAAAAACGACTACTGGCAGGGAGAAATTGGGGATAAGCGCAAGGACGGCAGTTGTTACCCCAAGTGGCTGGCCATTTCCGTGGTGCGAGACGATGAAGGTACAATCACCAATTACATAGGCTGCTTTACAGATATCACGGAACGGAAGCAGGCAGAACTTGAGATTGAGCACCTGGCACATCATGATCATCTTACAAAGCTATTCAATAGGTTTAGTCTTTTGGAAAGACTTTCTCAGGTACTGGAGCTGGCAAAGAGGTCAGGCAGCTCTTTGGCGCTACTGTTTATCGATGTGGATCGGTTTAAGAACATCAATGACAGCCTCGGACATCACGTAGGAGACCTGCTCCTCTCCCAGATTGCCGTGCGTCTGTTGGAATCGGTACGTAGCGCTGACATTGTCGCCCGCTTTGGCGGAGACGAGTTTGTCGTTGTCTTGCCGCAGATACAGTCAGGAATCGCTGTTGTACCCTTTGTTGCCAAAATACAGCATGTATTGTCGCAGCCATATATACTTGAAGGGAATAAGCTGTACATAACGCCAAGTATCGGCATCAGTGTCTTCCCGCACGATGGTGAGACGACCGATGATCTGCTAAAGAATGCCGATCTTGCCATGTACCATGCCAAAGCCAATGGTCGGAATAATTATCAGTATTTCATGCCGGAAATGAACGCAAGGGCCCATGAAAGACTACTGTTGGAGCGTGGCCTCAGGGCCGCTGTAGAAAGAAATGAATTTCTATTGCACTATCAGCCACAGTTCAACATCGCCACCGGCCAACTAGTGGGCGTCGAGGCACTCGTCCGCTGGCAACACCCAAAGAATGGCATTATTCCACCAGACGTATTCATCCCCATTGCCGAGGAGACGGGCATTATCCTGGCAATTGGCGAGATCGTGCTCAAAACAGCTTGCAGGCAATTGAAATCCTGGATAATGGCAGGTTTTGCACCGATCAGAATAGCTGTCAATCTCTCCGCGGTGCAACTTAAACAGGAGAGGCTTCCGGAGTTGGTTGCCGCAACCATCAAGGAATGCGGTATTGCCGCGCATCTGCTGGAACTGGAAATCACAGAGAGCGTAGCTATGAAAAATCCTGAAGAGACGATCATCCACCTCCGCGCATTCAGGGAGATGGGAGTCGAGTTGGCCATAGACGATTTTGGTACCGGTTACTCTTCTTTGTCGTATTTGAAGCTTTTTCCGGTCAATAGATTGAAAATCGATCGCTCTTTTGTTCAGGATCTCGAAATCAGCGCCGACGATTCCGCAATTGCCGCAGCGACCATCGCCTTGGCCCATACGCTTGGCAAGGAAGTAATTGCAGAAGGAATAGAGACTCAGGCCCAACTAGACTTTCTTCGAAAACAGAAGTGTGACATTGGCCAGGGTTACTACTACAGCCGCCCAGTGCCGGCAGATGAAATCAGCAAATATTTTTCCATCCTCCCAATATGCAATGCCCGGCAAAAATAAAGGGGGCGCGGGAGGGGAGCACGGAACGTTTATGCAAAACTCGACATAGTAGTTCCAATGCGCCCCAAAACCCTTAAACATGTTTTACGTACCATTGCTCCCTAAACAACCGATTACCTGTCACCGCTGTGGTGGGGCCACCAATTTTACCGGGGATTGACCATGCGAAGCAGTACAAAGGGTCGAAGCAGGTAAGTTTAGACCACAATGGCTTTAAGTCTCTGCGAATGGTTAAAGGTGGTGAGCGTCTTAATTATAATTGTTGACTTACTCGCTAAACATTGTTTCAATAAGGATCCGGAGTTTCCGGATGTAAATTAACTACTGACCATTTTGCTACATTCAATGTGTTTGCCGTGACAGTCTGTCTTCCTTCCATAAAATCAAGAAACACAAACTCAAATAGTTCTCTTTTAACTCAGACTGTTCCCCGCAGGCACACTATTGCCAGGGCGTAATTTTATAACCTCCTGAAATTAAAGCTATCAATTATTGGCATACAATCTGCTAAATAAGGTTAACATTATGATTTAGCGTTCCCAAATGGAACAAGAATGGGAATGAGTATGTCTCAGGAAATGTTGAAAGATTCCTTGGCCGACTGCAGACCGATAACTAGAGCCGGTTTTCAGCAGCGACAAATGTAAAAGGGAATGACTATGAAGTTGCTGACTTTAACCTTAAAAACAAAATTGACCATGGGGATATGCCTCATAGTGGCAGTGGTTACGGCAGCGCTGGGGCTCATTTCCCTGTCGGTCTACAAGCAACAGATCAGGGCAAATGTGGCCACGCAGCAATTTACATTGGTCTCATCAATCGCCGGACATATAGACGATAACCTCGCACTCGCGCACGGCGAGCTGATTCAAATAGCGAAAAGAACTCCCCCGGACATACTGCAGAACGCTGACCGGGCGCAAAGCTTTCTCGAAACCCGGTCAGAACACAAAAACACCTTCGATAATGATATCGCCCTGTTCTCCCAGGATGGGATCCTGATCGCGGAAATCCCTTTTGTCCCGGGTCGCAGGGGGAAAAATTTTGCGTTCCGCGATCATATCAAGAAAACCATCGCTGCCGCCAAGCCCACCATTTCCGCGCCCTTCCTTTCCTCCAAGCAGGATCACCACCCGCTGGTCGCATTAACGGCACCGGTCATTAACGCCGCAGGTAAGGTTGTCGGGGTCCTGTCTGGAACCATTGACCTGACAAGCAACAACTTTCTCGGCAAACTCGCACATGTCCCCATTGGCAAAAGCGGCTATCTCTACCTGTTCGATACGGATCGAACCATGATCATGCACCCCGACGAGAAGCGCATACTGACGAAAAGCGTTCCGTTGGGGGTCAACAAGGGATTTGACAAAGCCGCTGCCGGGTTTGAAGGGACAGAAGAGACTGTTAATTCAAAGGGGTTGTCGGTACTGGCTTCCTTCAAGCGGCTTCGAGCGACGAACTGGATCCTGGCAGCCAACTTTCCACAGGACGAGGCGTACGCAGCCATCGACCGGGTGAGGCGGTATATGCTCACTGCCTTGCTGGTTGCCATCACCCTTTCTGCTGGAGTGGTCTGGTTTTTCATAAATCACCTAACCGCACCCCTGCAGCGCTTCACCAGTCATATCCGCTCCTTCAGCGACAAGAGGGGGATGGAGCAGTTTTTCGCCACTGACCGCGGTGACGAGATCGGCATTCTTGCCGAGGCCTTCAACTGCTTGGCCAAGGAACTGGATGATGAGCGGGAGGCGCTCAGGGAAAGCGAAGAGCGCTTCCGCCAGATAGCCGAAAATTCCCAGGAGGTGTTCTTCGTCATCTCCAGCGATTTGAGCAGGTTGATTTACATAAACCCATTTTACGAAACGCTCTACCAGCAGAGCTGTCAGAGCCTCTACGAGTGTCCCCTCTCCTTTACGGATAACATCCACGAAGAGGACCGGACGCGGGTATTAACGGCCCTGGAGCAAGTATCCCATGGGGGACAATACGAACAAACCTACCGCCTCGTTCGTCCAGACCAGACGATTTGTTGGGTCCACGCCCGCACCTACCCGGTCCATAAGGGAAACGGGGAGGTCTACCGCTATGTGGGAATCGTCGAGGACGTGACCACGCAGAAGCAAGCTGAGGAGCAGATCCACAAGCTGCAACAGGCGGTGGAACAGAGCCCGGTATCGATCGTGATTACCGACTGCGCGGGAAACATCGAATACGTAAACCACAGGTTTATCCAACTGACAGGATACTCTTACAATGAGGCGATCGGACAGAATCCCCGCATCCTGAAATCCGGCGAAACATCCGACGACATCTATCGGCAGATGTGGAAAACCATTACCGCCGGGGACGAATGGCATGGCGATATTGTGAACAAGAAAAAAAACGGTGAATTCTATTGGGAATCAGCCACCCTTTCACCAATAAAAAATGCCGCTGGCAAGATAACCCACTATCTCGGCGTCAAGGAGGACATCACAGAGCGCAAACAGGCAGAGGAAGCTCTCCTGGCGACGAAACGGTTTTTTAAGGCCACGATTGACGGACTAAGCGCACATATCTGCGTGCTTGATGCCCAGGGAATAATCGTCATAACCAATCGCGCCTGGAAAACCTTTGCCGCCGAAAACAATGGTCCTGAAGAGACCTGTGGCATAGGCGCAAATTATCTGGGCGCTTGCAAAGCTCGCTCGGAAGACGAAAAGGCAGAAATCGAGGAGATTGCAGCAGGTATCAGGGGTGTCATTGACGGCTCTCAGCCGGAATTCGTCAAGGAATATCCCTGCCATTCGTCTGACGCGGAGCGCTGGTTCATCTGCAGGGTCAACCCGTTCTCTGTTTCCGGCGACACGTATGCCGTAATTTCACATGAGAACATATCCGTACGAAAAAAGGCGGAAGAGGCCCTCAAAGAACAGGGACACCTGCTCCAGGTAATCGTCGACACCATGCCGGCGGGCGTCGCCCGCATAGGGCACGACCTCCACTATCTCCTGGTCAACCGGAGATATGAGGAATGGGCAGGTAAAGCGATGGGTTCAGTGGTGGGCCATCATGTGCGTGAGGTCATCGGTGAGGATGCCTGGGAGATTACACGTCCGAACATCGAACAGGTATTGGCCGGACAGGGCGCGACCTTCGTGCACCAGCGCCCCACCGCTGACGGTGGATCTCGTTGGCTCCAAATATCGCATGTGCCGTTCATTGACTCAGCGGGCAAGTCCTCAAGCTATATATCCCATATAACCGATATTACGGCAATTAAAGAGGCTGAGGAGAATCTCAATCTGGCAAAAGAGAGAGCGGAATCTGCCTCTCGCGCCAAGAGCCAGTTTCTGGCCAACATGAGCCATGAAATCCGGACGCCGATGAACGGCGTGATCGGCATGACCGACATCTTGCTTAATACGGAACTTGACCAGCAGCAGCGCGAGTTCGCTAATATGATCAGGTCGGCCGGGAAAAGCCTGCTGCAACTGATCGACGATATCCTTGATCTCTCCAAGATCGAGGCGCTCAAAATCGAATTGGAGCATCGCCCCTTTGACCTGGGTGCAGAGATGTCTAAAATAATCGATCTCTTGTCTATCCAGGCAAATGAAAAAAGACTGGAGCTCAGCTTATGTATCGATCAGGATGTTCCTTTATTGCTCAGAGGAGACGCGAGCCGTCTGCGCCAGATTTTGACCAACCTGACAGGCAATGCCATCAAGTTTACTTCACGCGGCTCGGTGGCACTGGGCATACAACTGGAACACAGCTACGAACAATATGCATGGTTACGATTCTCCGTAATTGACAGCGGCATCGGCATTCCTGCCGAAAAGTTGGAGAGCATCTTCGAGTCCTTCTCCCAGGCTGACGAATCTACTACCCGCAAATACGGCGGTTCCGGGCTGGGATTGACTATCAGCAAACAATTGGTCGAGTTGATGGGTGGTAATATCGGCGTAGAGAGCATCGAAAGCTTTGGTTCTAAATTCTGGTTCACCATTATGCTGGATAAGCAATCAGCGGAGGAATCGTTAGCCCGGACAACTCCGGCAAGACCAATGAGGCACCTGCCTTCAGACGCGACAGCCAGGAGGAATTGCCGCATACTTCTGGCTGAGGATGATCCCGTAAATCAGGCGGTTGCCCGAGAATTTCTTACGCAACTCAGCTACTCGGTAGACATCGTTGGAAATGGCAGTGAAGCGCTGCGATTGTTGGCAGTGCACGACTACCACCTGGTGCTGATGGACTGTCAGATGCCGGAGATGGACGGCATGGAAGCCACCGCCGTGATCCGTGATCCGGGCTCGCACGTGTGCAATCACCAGGTGCCGATCATTGCCTTGACAGCCTATGCCCTGAAAGGCGACCGCGAACGCTTTCTTGCCGCTGGGATGGATGACTATCTGACTAAACCGCTTGACCTTGATTCCCTGGATGCTGTGCTGGGCAAATGGTTGACTGCGCCGGCCATAAACAGACCCCGTATCTTCGATGAGGCCGGCTTGCTCAAGCGGCTCCAGGGCAATGAAACCTTGGCCAGGAAGATAGCCAAATTGTTCGTTGACAAGGCACCCCGGTACCTGGCGGCACTTCAGGAACACCTGGACGCAGGGGACCAACTGGGCGTCCAGCATCAGGCGCACCGTCTCAAAGGGGCAGCAGCCACGCTGGGGGCAGACAGGTTTGCTGCTCTGGCGGCTGAGATTTTTGCCCTTGGAGAGCGTAACGAGTTTGACAATGCGAATCAGGTAGCACAAAAACTTGCCGAAGAGCATGAAACCCTGTTGCGGGTCTTGGCAGATCGTGGCTGGATAGTGTCAGAATAAAGCATTACTCAGTTGTTCACGTTGTTTTAAAGGTCTTGGCCTGTGAACATCTGCCGGAACTTGGCGGAACTCATGAGTGAAAGCATTCGGGCGCCTCGGCGCAATCATTTGATTCCCTTGCCTGGGCGACAAGAGTGAGGATGGATCCTCTTTTCGATTTATTTGACCCAGGTCAAGCACAACATGGTGAATGGGTATATCATACATAGTAATAGAACCGGAATTCCCCGACGCCATCATTTTCAACACCAGCTTCCAGGGTCCGGCCGAATCCTACACCGACAGCCTCTTAACCTGGGGCTGGCGGCAGTTGCCATACAGGAGGGGCAATGGAACATCTCTTGAAACAGTTAGTCAATGATTCAGCGGACGCAATCCTCATCTCGGATCTGGAAGGGATCATCAGCTTCTGGAATCGTGGGGCCGAGCGAATGTTCGGCCACTCTTCAGCGGAAGCTGTCGGGCAATCGCTTGATCTGATCATCCCCGGCAATTTACGCGCCAGACACTGGGATGGCTATCGGCAGGTGATGGCGTCCGGCGAAACTAAATACAAAACAGGTCTTCTCTCCGCGCCGGGCGTTCGAAAGGATGGCAGCCGCGTTTCGTTGGAATTCAGCATGATTTTGCTGCGTGATGAAGCTGGCGCTATGGTTGGTTGCGCTTCAATCATGCGGGATGTAACGGAACGCTGGCAAAAAGAGAAGGAGCTGAAGGAGCGTTTGGCTGCCTGCGAAACAAAACTGGCAGGCACATCAGCCTGAGATTCTGCTAACGCGATTATCAAGATCGCGATCCCCGTGGATCTGCGCCAGCGACGCCCGTAGAGGGGTTGGACGACGTTCAGCTTTCCACGGCCGCCCAAGATTTTACCCACCTCTGCTGCCCGGACAGGTTTCCCCCACCCGCACATTGTAATCCTCACAGCCCCAATCTTTTATTCGCAAACCCGTACCTTGCGGACACCGCATCATACGGCAGCCTCATGCCTTGTTATTGCCATCGCCACCGTCGTTAAACGGCCTGTTCCACACCCGGCTGCCGAAAGAATCCATTCCCTTTACTCCCCATCACCATATTTTTGATCTGGGTCAAGGCCTTTTGCGCGCCTGATGTTAATCTGAGATTGTTCTGAGAGTGCGGTACCGGTCAGAATCAGTATCAGGGAGGATACATGCGGTTCCTGAAGTCACCCAAAGGTTTTATTACGCTCCTGTCGGTAGTTTTTGTCGGCCTTGCAGTCGCTGCTTTCCTGCTCTTCGGACCGCCGCAATTGCTCGCTCTATCGGAATCACCCGACTTCTGCGCCAGCTGCCACGTTATGGAGGAACAGCACACCGCCTGGAGCCATGCCGGCGCCCACCGGCGGCTCCGTTGCGTCGATTGCCACCTGCCTAACGGCAACCACGTGGTCCACTATGTCTGGAAGTCCATCGACGGCATGAAGGATGTGATTTCGTTCAATACCGGCATGGTTCCGGAGCGGATAACCCTGTCCAGCCATGGAGCAAAGGTTGTGCAGAGCAATTGCATCCGCTGTCATGCCGAGGCTGTTTCACAGTTGGATACCACGCGGCAGTGCTGGGGCTGCCACCGGCAGTTGCGCCACCGGATGACCGGCACCGTCGCCACCCGATAACAACAAAGGGACTAGGAATCTATCGATATACCAAGTATTGCGTTCAGATTTGGGTCGGATTTGTTGTCCCTGATTGAGCAAAACCGCAGGCGTAGCAGGGCTACGCTGAGGATTCTGCGATTGAAGGGGCGGCAAAGATGGTCTGAAGATGAGATGTAAAACGGTACGTTGGTAAGTTCCGAGTCCCTAAAGAGAGGAGAACAGAATGAAGATGTTGCAGAGCTGCGCCGCGCTGGCGCTTGTGGCAGCCGTGACGCTAGGCGCAGGTTGCGCCCCCAAGAAGGTCGAGCCGGTAAAGACAGCCACGATCCCCGACGGCACCGTCGAACCGGCTGAATGGGGCAAGGTTTATCCCATAGAGCACGAACTCTGGAAAAAGACCGGCGAGCCGAACCCGGCAGGCAAGAGCAGGTACAAAAAGGGGAACGACGAGGGACGGGAACGCCCCGACAAGCTGGACGAATACCCGTTCCTGGCGCTTCTGTAC
>Ga0316217_10001453_pt1 | contig 30789 bp, 27 predicted proteins | sample 1anoAmetaG_FD_203633 | JGI IMG/M metagenome (GOLD analysis project Ga0316217, IMG submission 203633) | Freshwater microbial communities from Trout Bog Lake, Wisconsin, USA - 1anoA | ecosystem: Environmental > Aquatic > Freshwater > Lake > Hypolimnion/Profundal zone | place: USA: Wisconsin... | reverse complement strand
GGATGGCGGTGCCATTGCCGAATCCGGCGCTGGCGACCGTACCACGAACACCTGAGGCGCCACCGGTTCCGTTGCCGTAGCCGGCACCCTGGGGAAGATCGAACGATCCTGCCGCCGCGATATTGGCGTGATTGCTGCCGTGGGCGTTGACGGGAACTCCGTTGGGATCGCCGAAGCCGCCGGTCTGAACCTTGCTGGCGGCAACCTTGGGCAGGGTCGGAGTGGCCGAGCTGCCTTCAGAAAAGGTATTGGTGGCGACAATCCTGGCCGCGACCTTGGGGCCGGGCAGAGCGGTAAGCACGTTGGAATTGAACTTGGGACCGGGAACCGCCTTGGGCTGCGCCACTTCCGCCACGGGGGCGATGGGCTGAACGCGCTGGGGAAGATGAACTTGGGGAACCGGCTCGAGCTTGGCCAGCTTCGGGGCAACCAGAACGGGCGTCACCGGCCGAACCTTCACCACCGGCAGTACCTTGGCCATCGGCCGGACCACGGGTTTGACCGGAGCGGCCTTGGCCATCGGCATGGGATCCAGACTCGGGGCCACCAACTCCACGCTGGCCATCAGGGGTGGAGCGATTTTGGGAGCGAGAATCGAGAACACGATCAGCGCCACCAGCCCCACGGCCTGCACGGAGTAGCTCACGGCGAAGGATTCCCAGCGAGTTTTGGTTTCGGAGATCTGAAGACTCGTGAATAACGGGTTGCCGCAGGTGCTCATTGCTTTCCCCAATTCTTTTTTTGCCGCTGCCATTCGGCTGGAATAAGCTGCATCCGCATGGGCTTTCGTTTCGCCAGGTATTGCCGGGAGAAATTGCGTGCGTTCTCCCGTTGGATGCATCGTATTTAGCTAAGCCTTCCCTACCCCGACAAAAAACTCACCTAGTACCCAACTTCCAATCGGCCCAGAGCCCATCTGGAATAAATTCCGCAAATGGAATACAGCTTGCATCAGGATGATGGAGCTACACAGGATGGGGGGTCAAGTTACCGGAGTTGTACTGCTAACAGGTTTGCGCCGCTTATTCGCCGATTACCTTAATCAGCACTCGTTTGTTTCTGCGCCCGTCGAACTCGGCGTAGAAGACCCTCTGCCAAGGCCCCAGGTCGAGCCGGCCGGCGGTGACGGGAACGATCACCTGATGGTGCACGAGCATGGATTTCAGATGCGCGTCGCCATTGCTCTCTCCGGTCTGATGGTGTTTGTAGGCGGGATCTTGCGGAGCGAGTTTTTCCAGCCAGGCTTCGATGTCGTCGATCAATCCGGGCTCGTTGTCGTTGACGTAGACTCCGGCGGTGATGTGCATGGCGGAGACCAGCGCGAGTCCCTCGGCGATCCCGCTCTGGCGCACGGCCTTCTCCACCTGCGGCGTGATGTGCACGTACTCATGCTCGTGAGGGGTGTTGAAGGTGAGATATTCGGTGTGCGACTTCATGGTAGCCAGTGTAACCGCGAATCCAGAGTGGCGCACCGGGTATAATGCCGGGCGATGAGCGAACAGGATGAACTCGGAGCGCTGCGGGAGTTGATCGCTCAACTGACGCGGCGCGTCCATCATATCGAGCAGGTGGTTGGCTCCTCGGCGGAGACCGTGCCGCAGGCGCAACCTGCCGGTGCGTCGCCGGTGCGGCCGCCGATTCCACCTGGGCCATCGTCGGCTGCGCCGATGGCGCAGCCGTTGCTTCGCAGCCACAGCGTCTCCAACTCCCAAGCGATGCAAACAGGGGAAGTGCCGGCGGAGTCGCTGGAGCGCCGCATCGGTTCGCAGTGGCTGAACCGCGTGGGCGTGGTCGCGGTGCTGATCGGCGTCTCCTACTTTCTCAAACTGGCCTTCGACAATGGATGGATCGGGCCGGGGCTGCGGGTGTTGATCGGCTGCCTGGGCGGAGTGGGGCTCTGCGGGTGGAGCGAGCGCTTCCGCCGTCCCAACTCGGTGGCGTTTTCCCACTCGCTCAAGGCGGTTGGGGTGGGCGTTCTCTATCTCTCGCTCTGGGCCTCGTTCCAGCTCTATCATCTGCTCCCCGCCGCCATTGCCTTTGTGGCGATGATGCTGGTGACGGCAGCCACGGCGGGGATGGCGATGACCCAGGATGCCGAACTGCTGGCGGGACTGGCGCTGCTGGGCGGTCTGCTGACGCCCGTGCTGTGCAACACGCATGAAAACCACGAAGCGGCGCTGTTCGGCTATCTGCTGCTGCTCTCGCTGGGAGCGCTGGCGCTGCAGCGGGTGAAGCCGTGGCCGCGCATCCTCCTGGGAGCCTTCGTTGGCACCTGCCTGCTGGGTGCGGGGTGGTTTGGCAGCTACTACAGCGACGACCAGTTTGCCGAGACGCTGCTGTTGATGAGTCTGCTGTTCGCGCTCTTTGCGGCAGCCCCGCTCTGCGCCGCGCGGCCGCCGGCGCCCAGGCGCCTTGCTGACGCCAGGCCGGAGGTGTTGCTGGCGGCGCTGAACGCGGCGGGATATTTCTACACGATCACCGTGCTGCTGCAGATCTCCGGCGTCTCGGCGCAGCCGCGCGAGGGAGCCTACGCGCTGGGACTCGCCGCGGTGTACGCCGGGCTGGGAGTTGCGCTGAATCGCCGCGCCGGAGACAGCGCTCGCCTGCCGGATGGCGCGGATCGCCTGCCGCCGATGACGCATTACGGGTTGGCGATCACGTTTTTGACCGTGGGCCTTGCGCTCCGATTGCACCAGCACTGGATTACGCTGGCCTGGCTGGCGGAGGGAGCGCTGGTCTTCTGGGCTGGAAGCAGAGCGGAGCACCGCGAGGTGAAGCGCATTGCCGCCGTGGTGGCGGCGTTGGGCCTGCTGCGGCTGCTGACGGTGGATCTGTACGGGTGGGGCGAGCAGCCGCCTATTTTGAACCCGCGGCTGGCGACGTTTGCGGTCGCCATCGCAGCGCTGCTGTGGATGATTGCCCTCGACGCTCATTCGCCGGACCGCGAAGCCGACAGCCGGGTACTTGCGGCCGGGCTGATCGTGGCGAACCTGCTGGCGCTGCTGGCCGTCGGGCTGGAGATTCGCGATACGTTCGAACCGCTTTTCCGGGCAGCGGTCTGGGGCCCGGCGTATCCAACCTTCGGGGACGCGCAGCGGGCCCGGCACGGGCTGGTGATTCTGCGCAGTTTTTCCTACTCGGCGCTGCTTATGGTCTATGGCGCCGGGCTGATGTGGCTGGGCTTCGCACGGCGTTCGGAGCTGCTGCGCTGGCAGGCGATCGTGCTGATCGCGGCCACCATCGTCAAGGTGTTCTTCTTCGATGTCTCGGAGCTGGATCACCTCTGGCGCGTGCTGAGCTTCATGGTTCTGGGAGCGCTGCTGCTGGCGATCTCCTATGCCTATCAGCGGGACTGGCTGGGGCTGCAACGGCCGCGCACGGAATAGCCTGCAACCGGCCGGAGACTGGACGGGATTGCCACCACCAGCCCAGCGCAACCAGCGCCCACCAGAGCAGGGCAATCCAGGTGACGACGAAGACTCCAAGGTCTGACATGGGCGACGCGGGCCGGAACAGCGCGGTGCGGAGCCCTGTTCCGCACAGGGAGAGCGCAAACAGAAGCAGCAGGATGCCGATTTTCGTCCCACGGGAGAGCGGCGCCTCAACGGCATGCACCGGCGGAGTTCGGCGGAACCATGCGGCGAACCAGAGCGCAAGAATGCCCATGCCGATCAACCCGCTCAGGTGTTGCAGCAGAATGCAGACGAACACGGCACGATGGATGGGCCAGGAGATTACGACCTCCCGCTGCAGCAGCGGCCAATGTCTTACAATCCACGAACGGCGATGGGTGAACGAGTCCCAGAGGACGTGGGTGAACGCGCCAACCATCACGGAGAGCGCCAGCAGGGCGAATCGCCGGAGGTTGCCGAAGGAAAAATCGCTGCAGACCAGCCGTTGCTGAACGCAGTTGGGCAGCAGCCTCACGATGGCAAACCGGGCCCTGCGATGAAAGAGCCACAACACTGCCAGCGCCACGGGCAGGGCGCGCAGGAACAGTCCGGGCAGGGAGTGAGAATAGCGGCCCTGCGGTGCGAGACGGAGAAAGTATTCGAAATCCGGTGCCATGGAGCCGACGATGACGGCAGAGAGGACGAGCCGGGTTTTCCGGAATGGAAGCGCGGCGGCCGGGTGCGCGAGCGTGAACGGCATGCCGCAATTATCGAAGAAAAGTAGCCGCGGAGCCAACCGGGCGGGTTATTCTTTGATTCTGTGTCCCAACGGACCCAACGGAAGATGAGCTCGCCTTCGCCGCATCGGCATTTTCTTTTCATCGCTGGTCCTCTCCTGCTCGCGCTGCTGTCGTTGCCACCGGGCCGGCAGGGGCGGGATGCCTACGCCATGGCCGCGGATGTTCCCGGCTCTCCGGCTCCGGTCTTCTCGGACTTCCGCTCGGAGACGCCCGGGCACTGGCATCACATTGCCCCGCTGGATCTTCCGCTGCCCTACGCCACGCCCTCGGCCAATGCACAAGCGCATGTGATTGCCCGTCCGGCGAAGGCGTGGCCCCAGGCGCCGGCTGGATTTTCGGTGCAACTCTACGCCATGGGGCTGGAGAATCCCCGGCTGATGCGAGCCGCCCCGAACGGCGATGTCTTTCTGGCCGAGAGCATGGCCGGAAAAATCGTGGTGCTGCGCGGCATCGACTCCAACGGCAGGGTGCAGACGGTGCAGACCTTTGCGTCCGGACTGGACAAGCCATTCGGCATTGCCTTTTATCCGCCGGGTCCCGCTCCGGAATGGGTCTACGTTGCCAACACCGGCTCGGTGGTGCGCTTTCCCTATCACAACGGAGACCTGCAGGCGCGCGGCGCCGCGGAGAAGATCTGCGATCTGCCCGGCGGCGGATTCCTGCGCGGCGGCGGACACTGGACGCGCGACATTGCCTTTACGTCCGACGGCCGGGTGATGTACGTCTCCGTCGGCTCGCACTCCAATGACGACGACCCCGACACCCATTCGGCCGAAGAGAATCGCGCCGACATCCTGCAGTTCAATCCCAACGGCAGCGCCCGGAGGATCTTTGCCTGGGGCATTCGCAACCCGGTGGGACTGGCCATCCATCCCACCAGCGGAGAGCTGTGGGCCTCGGTGAACGAGCGCGACGGGCTGGGAGACGACCTGGTTCCCGATTACATTACGCACGTGGAGCACAATGGCTTCTACGGATGGCCGTGGTTCTACATGGGCGGCGTGCAGGACCCGCGGCAGAAGGGCAAGCACCCGGAGCTGAAAGATTGGGTAATGACGCCGGACGTGCTGATCCAGCCCCATAACGCCTCGCTGGAGATGATGTTCTACGAGGGTAAACAGTTTCCCAAGAGCTATCGCGGAGATATCTTCGCGGCCGAGCACGGCTCCTGGAACCGGGCCGAGCGTACCGGCTATGAGGTGATCCGCATCCCGATGAACGGCGGCACGCGCGCCGAGGGCGGCTATGAGGACTTCCTGACCGGATTCGTTACGCCCGAGGGCGAGGTCTGGGGTCGCCCGGTGGGAGTGGCCGAGGCCGCCGACGGCAGCCTGTTGGTCAGCGACGACGCTGGCGGGGTGGTGTGGCGGGTCAGCTATCGCCGGTAGGTTGCAAGCGGCAATGGAAAGGCGCGGAAGAGCTCTCCGCGCAAAGTGTGTAGGTTGCGACTCCCCGGCGCCCGTGCTACAAACTTAAGTCATGAAACCGTCCGAAGCCCTTACAGCGCACCGCACCGAGTTGCGGCAGCTTGTTGGCCGCTACAACGTCCTGTGTCCCCGCGTCTACGGCTCGGTACTCACGGGCAAAGACGACGAGGAGAGCGACCTTGATCTTTTGGTCGATGCTACGGAAAAGACCACTTTATTCACCCTCGCAGGTTTGGAGCATGAAGCCCAACAATTGTTAGGGGTACAGGTGTCGGTCCTGACGCCAAAAGACCTGCCGTTGAAGTTTCGCGACAACGTTTTGCAAACGGCGCAGCCTCTGTGAAACACCCTGAGCGCATCGAAGACTATCTGGAACACATTGCGGAGGCCAGTGTTCGCGCGGCCGAGTATATCCAGCACCTTGATAGCGCCGCCGCTCTGGAACGCGACCACAAAACCCAAGCCGCCGTCATCCGCAATATCGAGATCATCGGGGAGGCCGCGAACAGGATTCAAAAACAAGCGCCGGAGTTTGTGGCCGCCCATCCTGGGCTGCCATGGCAGGAAATGCGCGCCATGCGTAACAGGATGATCCACAATTACTTCGACGTAAACGTCGATCTGCTTTGGGGTACTGTAAAAGACGACCTGCCCAAGCTCAAGCAACAGATCGACCGCTTGTTGATCGACCTGAATAGGGAACCCGACCGCTCGCGATGAAAGCCCCGGAGTTGGAAGTGCGCCAACTCTGGGCCACCCGCGCGCAAGACTGCGTCTTTAGCGGCTCCGCGAACCGGTAGACTTCTCTAGTTGGCTCTGCGTTGGCGCATGTGGGGCACAGAAAGCGAAGTAGTTTCAAACGAAAGGGACCTCTCGATGGAGCACGAGACAGTTACGCTCGTCGTTGGCATCCTCGGAACTCTTGGCGGTATTGTTGTCGGGCATCTTCTGTCGCGATCATCGCAGAGGGAACAGTGGATGCGCGATCGCAGGCACGAAGAATTTCAAGAGCTTTTAGGAGCCCTTGCTGCGTCCATGCATGCAGAGGTCGAAGCAACGTATCGGAGCGATTTGACCCCAGAGGAGCAAAAAGACAAAAAGCTCAGAACAGCAGATTTCTTCCAGATCGTCCAAACACGAATCTTCACCTCCACCGATGTCAAGCGTTTGGACCTTAAACGCGAATGGCTTGCGGCGGTGAACGCCCATCTAACGATCAAACCCCATGATCTCCAAACCTTCGAGAAAACGTACGAAACGCTGACGAAAAAGCTAGTTGATGCCGCAACCGCGCAAAAGGTTTAGAAGCAATGGTGACTTCATCGACCGAATCTCCGGCGCGCGCGGCCTGTCCGCTTGCTGATGCGTGAAGGATCGTTACCCGAAGGGCGGAGACGCGCTTGCGGCTCCGTGCGCTTGCGCATAGAGCCTGAGCCCGCGCCGGAGGGGACACGCCGCTACCTATTTTTGGTGCAAACGATATTAGCGATTTCACCCGCAATAGAGCGCGGCGGGGCATCTAAAACATCTGATTGCCCGGCATTTCCATCGAACGCCCGAAAGTGGCCCCGGCAATCGAACCATAGCATCCTTAGCCTGGACGAATCGAACATAGTATGCGAAGCGCCTGTATACACGGTGACGTTGGTAGTGCCACCAGAGAGATGCTGAATCGAATTCATATCGATCCTGGTAACTTCCCCATTAGCCGCTTCAATTCTCTTCCAGACCGGCTGAAATAAATCATCGTTGCAACTTTCCGCTCCACCAATTTGACAATTTGGCAGCAGTTTTTGGAGCATCTCCCCAGGCTTTGCTTTGTATAGCTTCGGCGGATTCTTTTTATCGCGATCAAGGCATATTTTTTGCTGTGCGGCAGGCAGCCCAGTGCGATTCCATTGACAATATGTCGGAGGCGTATATGCCTCTCCTGGGTGTGGGCGATATATCTCGTCAGAGGGAGTCCATTCTTGTACCACGGGGCCGCGTGTTTCGGCGTACGCAGGAATAGTGAATCCCATGGCCGCCGCCATCAAGATCATGCTCAGGACCGCCGCTCGGTAGATCATGACCGCTCCTCCAGCCTAGCCATCCGGCCAAGCCCTTCGACTTCAGGCGGGGTGACCCAGAGATGGCGTTTTCCAACTCTGGGAGTATGCACGGGCGTCTAGCTCTCCATCTCCGAGATCCACTCCGGGGGTTTGAGAATCTCGCGCGGCTTGGAGCCGTCGGCCGGGCCCACGATTCCGTCGCGATGCATCAGGTCGATGAGGTGGGCGGCGCGGCCGTAGCCGATGCGCAGGCGGCGCTGCAGCAGGGAAGTGGAGGCCTTGCCGAATTCGAAGACCAGGCGCACCGCGTCGTTGAAGAGCGGATCGTTGTCGCCGTCGCTTTCCACTCCACCTTCTTCACTCACGCTGTTGCCCTCGTCCTTGGGCGCGGCCAGGAAGCCGTGTTCGTACTGCGCGGTGGCCTGCGCCTTCCAGAACTCGACGGTGGAGGCAATCTCTTTTTCGGTGACGAAGGGCGCATGGACGCGCAGCACGCGCGAGGAGCCGCTGGGCAGGTAGAGCATGTCGCCGCGTCCCAGCAGGCTCTCGGCGCCGTTGGCGTCGAGGATGGTGCGCGAGTCGATCTTGGTGGCCACACGGAACGACATGCGGGCGGGGAAGTTGGCCTTGATGAGGCCGGTGATGACATCGACCGACGGCCGCTGCGTGGCCAGCACCAGATGGATGCCGATGGCGCGGGCCATCTGGGCCAGCCGCGTGATGGATTCTTCCACGTTGGCGCCGTCGATCATCATCAGGTCGGCCAGTTCATCCACGATGATGACGATGTAGGGCAGTGGTTTTTCTTCGGTGCCGTCCTCAAACAGCGATGGGGTGTAGCCGTCTTCAAAGAGTTTGTTGTACTGGTCGATGTTGCGCACGCCTTTTTGCGCCAGCAGCTTCAGGCGGTGTTCCATCTCGCGCACGGCGTTGCGCAGGGCGTTGCTGGCCAGTTTGGGTTCGCTGATGATGGGCGTGTAGAGGTGCGGCACGCCATCGTAGTTGGTCAGCTCGACGCGCTTGGGATCGACCAGGATGAGGCGCACCTGGTCGGGCGTGCTCTTGTAGAGCAGCGACATGATGAAGGCGTTGATGGCCACGGATTTGCCGCTGCCGGTCGATCCGGCGATGAGCAGGTGCGGCATGGCGTTCATCTCGGTGGTCATCAGGCGGCCGTTAATGTCTTTGCCGAGGGCGATGCTGAGTTTGGATTTGGAGGCGTTAAACTCCGGGCTCTCCACCACCTCGCGCAGCCAGATGGTTTCGCGCTTTTCGTTGGGCACCTGGATGCCGACGGTGGATTTTCCGGCCACGCGCTCGATCAGAATGCTTTCGGCGCGCATGGCGAGGCAGAGGTCGTCCTGCAAGTTGACGATGCGGCTGTACTTGATGCCCGCGTCGGGTTTGAATTCGAAGGTGGTGACGACCGGGCCGGGATTGATCTGCACCACGGTGCCCATCACTCCGAACTCTCCACACTTCTCGGTCAGGGTCTGGGCCAGCGCCTTCAACTCCTGCTCGTCGTAGGCCATGCGCGCCTCGGGACGGTGCAGCAGAGTGCTGGACGGCAGCTTCCACGAGCCCTGCTGCTTGGGCAGAGTGGTGCGGGCCTGGTTGCGTTGCGCTTCGTCGGCGCGGGTGCCGATCATAATCGGCTCAGGGGGTGCAGAAGTCGCAGCGGAAGACGCGGAATACGATGCGGATGACGCAGCGGAAGTCGCCGCGGGTGCTACTGCGGGGTAGCCGCCTCTCGGAGCCTGGGCCCGCGAGGCCTCGGCCTCCATGCGCTCGATGCCCGACAGCGGACGCTCTTCGCCATAGGCATCGCGCTTGGTGCGGCGCGGGGCCGGCTCGTCGAGGCGTACGGGCGCGGGAGGTTCCGCTGCAAGCTGGGTCTTGCTGCCGACTCCGAGATAATCGCCGGGAAAATCTCCAATTGGCTCTTCCAGCTGTTGTGCGGCGGGCTCCGGCGGAGCCACTACGCGCGGACCGTCAGCGGGGGCGCCGGAGCGGATGGAAAGAAACGTGGGGCGCTTGTGTTTGTCCTCGGCTTTCTCCAGCCGTTGCTCCTGCCTCTCGCGCTGGCGCTGTTTTTTGGCCAGCAGCTTCGCCTCGTGGGCGCGCGCCCGGCGCTGCTTCCAGTCCTGGTAGCGGTCGCGCAGCGCATAAAAATAGGTAAGGCGCGTGGGGAGCCAGATCCGGAGATGGCTCAAGGAAAACGCGGTGGACAGGTAGAGCGCGGCCGCAATCGCCGTGAGAGCAACGATGAAGGCTCCGGTGTAATTCAGGTAGTGGATCAGCAGATCCCCAAGCAGGCGGCCCAGCAGTCCTTCGATGGGAACGGCGTGCACCCAGCGCAGCGGCCAGGGTGAGAGCGCCAGCAGGGCGCTGGCAAAGGCCAGTAAAGCGGCTGCCGCGGCAGCTTTCAGCAGGGGATCTTCCACCTTGCGCGAGCGCAGCCAGCGCAAGGCCAGCATGCCCAGCAGCAGCGGCAGCAGAAAGGCGGCCAAGCCCAGCGACTGCAGCATCAGGTCCGCCGCGCAGGCGCCCACCAAGCCAATCCAGTTGTGCGCGGGCCGGCCAATCGGGGGATTGGCGGCGGTGTTGAGCGAGCGGTCCAGGGGCGAATAGGAGGCCAGGGCGAGCAGCATGAGCACGGCGGCGGCAATCAGCAGGATGCCGATCAGCTCATTGAGCCGCTTGCTTTGCGTGGGCACGAACAACCGGGAGAGAAACGTCATAAGTGGCGTGGAGGAAGGCGGCCGAACACACTCGAACCGGCGGGCACAAGCCGCGCACAATTCATCCGTCCGATCAACGCCAGAGCAAGACCATTATGCCGCATTTGGCAGAAAAAGCGGAGCGCAATCGACGCGTGAGGGTAATGAGAAGGATTCGCCGCGCCGGTGACGACGGGTGGCCCATATTTGCCCTCTGTTGGCAAATGTGGGGACGCAGGCCCACTAAGGCTCCAGAGTTGGAAATGCGCCAACTCTGGGCTACCCGTCACCCGTCCGGTCCCAACTCACTCTTCCACGGACATCACCTTCTCGAGCAGCCTAATGCATCCATACACGACGGCATAATCCAGCGCCATAACCGGGAGGAGAGCAATTGCCATGCCAGCGTAGAACTCGTTCGGCCACGGAATGAATATGACCAGAGAAAGATGCAAAACGACCATGGATACTACAACCACGCGGAACCACACACGATTCCGTAGCTCCCAACGGCCTCGGACAGCAAGCAGAAGCGCTCCCGAAAAAACTGCGGCAGCTAGTCCTCTTCCCGCGTGTCCCGAAATAGCTGACAAGAAAACAATGGGTGCAAAGCAAAGTCCCGTGATCGCGCCAAACTTCCGGGATGCCGCATCTTTTTTCAAGCGGTCGGTCTCTGTAAAGTTCATTGGGTCCAGTTTGAACGGAAATCGCTGGTTGCTGTCACAATCTACCCCTCGACGTAGTTAAACGAAAGAGAAGGATTCGCCGCGCCGGTGCCGCCCCGCTGGCTCCTAAAACCCCTGCGCATGCAGATAGAACACCACGGCCGAGGCGAGGAGGCAGTAGATCCCGAAGAGATACCAGCGGCCGGTCTCAAGCCAGCTGCTGAGCCACTTCAGCGCGACCATTCCTGCAAAGAAGGAGAACACCATGCCGAGCAGGCTCGACACCAGGGACGCATGAAGGTCGATGGGCACCCCGGCGGCCGCAGCGGCGTGCGATGCCTTGAGCAGGCGCAGCGCCTCCAGAGCGACCACCGGCGGCGTGAGCACCACGGCCAGTGCAAAGCTGAATCGCTCGGCCTGTTCCTTCGCCGCGCCAACCAGCATGCCGGCCGAAATGGTCGAGCCCGAACGCGAGAATCCACGGAACGGCAGCGCCAGTCCCTGGACAATTCCCATCCATCCGGCCTGACCCGTGGTCATGAAGTCCCCGGACTCCACAGGCGTCCGGTTCGAAGCCATCCGGTTGCGCCGTTCCAATAGCCCCGCGATCAGAATCACCACTCCCACCGCAGCCAAGGCCGGCGCGATCAACTCAAGATGGCTGAATAGCTGCTCGATTTCGGCCTTTGGCGCGCCGCGAAACATGGTTTTCTCGATGACCTTTTTGAGTACCTCGCCGACGATTCCGGTCAGGAATGTGGCCCAGATCACCAAGACCGCGAAGCGCTTGAATGCCTCGCCGCTGGAGAAGAACGTCTCCTTCCAGGTCTTCCAGAAGTAGGCAATCACGGCGAACATGGTTCCGGTGTGCAGCATGACGAGCAGCAGGGTCATCTGGGGCGAGGATGGGTCCAGCCCCATCAGCTTCTCGGCGACGATCACGTGGGCAGAGCTGGAAACGGGCAGCAGTTCGGCAAGTCCCTGGACGATGGCAAGGATGATCACTTTAAGAATGGGCATACCCAAGTTTAGTCCAAAGATGGTTTAGCCCAAAGATGTTGGTGATTCATGAACGGAGCGGGTTGTTAAAGCGCAGGAATCCAGATGCGCACTCAATCGCGTTCGGCGCTGGAGGTATCCAGCAGGCCGAGCATCTGCCGGATCCACTGGATCAGCCGCCAGCTGTCGCTCCAGCCCGTGCCGCTCAGCTCGACGTGGCCGATGGCGGGCGTGACGAGCATGCCCTTGAGCACGCCGGGAGGCAGGTCGCGCGCCAGCCACAGGGTTTCGGTGGGCGGCACCACGTTGTCTCCCGCGCCGTGCAGCAGCAGCACGGGGACATGCACCCGCGAGAGATAGAAGTCCGGAGATGCGGCGTCGAGCTCCGGCTGCACGGCGGACAGGCCGCGCTGGATATCGGCGTCCAGCGATTTGGTGTCATGGGCGAAGAGCTCGGCCATGCGCTGTTGCCCCTGCGGACTGAGTTTGGCAGACTCGGCGTGGGCCTGCGGCAGATTTTCCCAGAGCAGCGAGCGCAGCGTGAGGCGCGCCTGGGCCACGTCGGCGGGCGAAAAGAAGTGCGATGCAAAGTCGTAGGCAACGACCAGCATGCCGTACTCGTGGGCCTTCAGGCGGAGCACGGTGCCGTCGGGTGCGCGCGTCTGGTCGCTCTCGTAGAAGTCGAGGACGCGGCGCAGATCGTCGTGCGCGCCGATGGCGATGACGGCAGAGAGCTGCTGCCCAACCGCTGGATCGCTGGCGGCGATCAGCGCCATGCCGCCGGCGTAGCTCAGTCCCAGTAGTCCCACCTTGGGTGCGCCGCTGCGCCTCACCAGTTCGTGCACGGCGTCGCCGATCACCACCGCCGAGTCCTTCGTAATGCTGTAGTCGGCCAGCTCGTCCACCTGCGGTGTCAACACGAGATATCCGTGCGAGGCCAGCGCGTAGGCAAATCGCATGAGGCGGGGTTCGTTCATGCCCATGTGGTGGACGCCATGAATCACCACTACCGGGCTGGGGTGGGCGATGCCGATGGGGTGGTAAATCCGAGCCTGCGTCGGCGTCAGGCTCGGGTAGGTAATCACTTCCTCGACGACCGGGTTGGTGTCAACGTCGGCGATTGCCGGTACGGCTACGCCGCCGATCTCCAGCAGGATGGCCGAGGCGCGCAGTTCGTTGTAAGCCCACGGCGCAACGGCCAGAAACAGCAGCGGCAGGAAGGGAAGCGCGAGAAGAATGCGCGAGTAGCGGCGAGCCGGCTGCGCGGCGGCATTCGCTAGGCTTTGAGATGCAGGAATGCGTGCCGATTTTGTTGCACTGGAAAAAGGAAGCGCCATTTTCTATAAACCATCCGCGCGTGGGGCGCCCGCCGCGTTGGAATCCGTCCCCACTCAAGCCAACGGAGGGCTTGAATGGGCCACCCGCGGTTTAAAGTTAAACGTTATGAGTTCGCTTTAGATCTCAACAATCACTGGGATAATCAGCGGGCGCCGCTGGGTGTTGCGGCTGATGTAGCGCTTGAGTTCCACGCGGATTTTTTCTTTGATCATGCCGTAGTCGGCCACTTCCTCGCGGGTGGAGTGCTCCAGCGTCCGGCGCACGTTGGCCAGCGCATCCTGCACAAAGCCGTTGTCGTCGGGAGCTCCGGCAAAGCCGCGCATCACAATCTCCGGATTGCCTTCGAGCTTGCCGGTGAGCTTGTTGATGGCCAGAATCGGCATGACGAAGCCGTCCTCGCTGAGGTGCTGGCGGTCGCGGACGATCACCTCTTCGACGATGTCCGAGTTGGAGCCTGAGTCGATCAGGATGCGGCCCACCGGGGCTTGGCCCACGCGCCGCGCGCCCAGATCGTCGAACTCAAGAATGTCGCCGCTCTCGATCATGATGACCTGCCCGACCACTCCCTTCATGGCGCCGGCCAGCTCGGCGTGGCGCTTGAGCTGGCGGTATTCACCGTGGATAGGGATGAAGTAGCGCGGACGCACCAGGTTGATGATGAGCTTCAGCTCGTCCTGGCTGGCATGGCCGCTGACGTGGACCGGCGGCTTGGAGCCGTCGTCGTAGATCACCTTCGCCTCGCGGCGGAAGAGGTGATCGATGACGCGGTAGATGCCTTTTTCGTTGCCCGGAATCACCCGGGAGCTGAGCACCACGGTGTCTCCAGCCTCGATTTTGGCGTGGCGATGGTTATCCACAGCGGCGCGCGACAGGGCGCTCATCGGCTCGCCTTGCGTGCCGCTGATCATCACCATGACCTGCTCGGGCGGAAAGTCGCGGATCTGGCCGGGAGTGATGAAGGCCGAGGCGGGCAGCTTGATGTAGCCCAGGTCCTGCGCGATCTCGGTGGACTCGGTAAGGCTGCGTCCGACCAGGGCGATCTTGCGGTGGAACTGGTGGGCCATCTCGGTGGCCAGCTTGATGCGGTGGATGGACGACGAAAAGCAGGAGATGAAAAGCCGGCGGCGGGCGTGGAGAAAGATCTCCTCGAATTTGGGACGCACCACGCGTTCGCTGGGAGTGGTGCCAGGACGCTCGACGTTGGTGGAATCCTGCATCAGCGCCAGCACGCCTTCCTTGCCGTATTCGGCGAAGGCGTGCAGGTCGAACATCCGGTTGTCGGTGGGCGTGAGATCGACCTTGAAATCGCCGGTGTGGATGATCACGCCCAGCGGCGTATGCACGGCGATCGAGACGGCGTCCACAATCGAGTGCGTCACCTGGATGGGGTTAATCGTGAATGGGCCGAGCTTGAAGCGTTTGCCGGGCACCATCTCGTTGAGTTCGGCGTTATCCAGCAGGCCGTGCTCTTCGAGTTTGTCCTCCACGTAGGCGAGGGTGAACTCGGTGGCGTAGATCGGAATGTTGAGTTCGGCGATGAGCCAGGGAACTCCGCCAATGTGGTCTTCGTGGCCGTGGGTGAGCAACAGGCCGCGAACCTTGCTGCGGTTTTCCGTCAGATACGTCAGGGCGGGAACGACGATATCCACGCCGAGCAACTCGTCCTCGGGGAACATCATTCCGGCGTCGATTACGATGATGTCATCGTTCCAGCGGATGGCCATGCAGTTCATTCCGAACTCGCCCAGACCGCCTAGTGGCACAATGTGAAGCTTTCCTGCTGGCATAAGATTCGATGCTAGCACATGCCGGGAGCGGGGCCGAATCCAGGGTGGCGCGAATTCCGCCCGGAAACCTTTTCCCGGCGGCCAACTGCGGCTACACTAGTGCGCTATGGAAGAGTTTGCGGAGAACGGCCCATGGCTGGCCCGGCGCCTGGAAGATGCGTTTAGAGCGGCTATTGCCCGCGCCTATGAGACGGTGCGGGTCCATCCCGGCCCATACCTGACGCACCTGCGCACCACGCACGGCGTGCCGGCGGCAAGTTACGAGGAGATGTTCCTTATGCCGGTGGCCGAGCTGGATTCGATTGCCCGGCAGACGGTGCGCGGCGCCATGAAGATGGCGGGCGCCGAGGGTGCGGGACTGGGCCTGGGAGGCTTTGCCACGGTGCTGCCGGACGTGGGCATCCTGTCGGCCATCACCTTGCGCATGGTGCAGAAGCTCAGCCTGATTTACGGCTTCGAGTACAACACCGACGAAGAGATCGCCGAACTGTGGATCGCCACGGCCACCGCCGCCGGACTCGACCTGACCAAGGACGTGCTGGAGCGGACCGTGCTGAAGACCTTTGTGGAGCGCGTGATTGCCCGCGTGGCCGAGCGCGTCGGCGTCGAGTTTGCGGAAAAAGCCGCCGCCCGGGCGGTTCCCATCCTCAGTTCCGCGGTGGCCGCGGTGCTGAATTACTACTTTGTGCGCGCCTGGGGCAATCGCGTTCAGGGCCACTTCCGGCAGCGCCATCTGGAGGAGCGAGACCGCCGCTCCGCGCAGACCCGTCTGCTGGGCAGCGCTCCGGGCGTGGCGCAGTAAATCGAACTCAACTCAGGAATCGATACGCCGAATCGATAGCCCGAGTCGATGCCCCAGACCTATCTTGAGTTGGAATTCTCTCGGCCCGAGTCCGGGTTCGTGTCCTTGCTGTCTCCGTTGAAGATTCCAACCACTTTGCCCCAGATTCCTTTTCGCTTTTCCGGAGCGGGAGGCGGGTTGGGCGCGGGCTCGGGCTGCGCCGTGACTTCGGCTCTGGCGGCCTGGCGCGGCGGCGGGGCGACGCGCGGCGGCTGGTTGACCGCCGGCGGAGCCGGAGCCGGAGCCGGAATGCCCAGAATCTTCTGGAGGACATTGCGCGGGTCGGCGCGCTCGCAGGTCTCCTGCGGCTCGGAGCCCTCGATGAAGACCGAGTTGTAGTCGTCCGGGCAGGTTGGAGTGGCGAGCAGGTTGGTGGCCTTGTCCAGGGAGACGGTGACCACCCCGGAGGGCGGAGTGAAGTCGGTGGTGTTGCTGTACTGCGGCAGGTGCACGGCGCGCTTCATGAACTCGGCCCAGATGGGGCCTGCGGTCGCGGCGCCGGCCAGCTTCAGATCGCTGTAATCGTCATAGCCCACCCAGACGATGCAGAGCAGGTTGCTGGTGTATCCGGCGAACCAGGCATCGTGCGAGGTTCCGGTTTTGCCCGCCGCCGGCGCCATAAAGCCGCGCTGCCGGACGGTGTAGCCGGTGCCGTGCTCGATCACGTTCTGCATCATGTTGGTGATCACGTAGGCCACGCGCGGGTCCAGCACCGGGCGGCGGCTGGTGTGGAAGTCTTCGACCACGTCGCCGTTGGCCGCCCGGATGGAGTGGATGACCGTCGGGTCGATGCGCGTGCCGCTGTTGGCCAGCACGGTGTAGGCGCCGGCCATCTCCAGCGGGCTGGCGTCATAGGCTCCGAGCGCGGCGGCCGGAGTCGCTCGGACGCTGGCGATTCCCGCGTTCCGGGCCAGCTCGGCCACCTTGTCGTAGCCCACCATCTGGGCCATCCGTACGGTGGCGTTGTTCAGCGACATCTGCAGCGCGTAGCGCGCCGTCACCTGCCCGTGATACTCGTTCTTGTAGTTGCGCGGGTCGTATTCCTTGCCGTCGAATTCAAATGAGGTGGGCGAATCGTCGATCTGCGAAATCTGGGTGAAGACCGGGTCGGTGCCCTGCGCGGTGAGCGCCGAATTCATCGCCGCCGCATACACGAAGGGCTTGAAGATGGAGCCGGTGGGACGCTTGGCGACGGCGTGATCCAGCTGGCTGAAGCCGTAGTTTCTGCCGCCCACCATGGCCAGCACCTCGCCGGTATGCGGGTCCAGCGCCACCAGCGCCACCTGCGGAATGGGACCGGTGGCGACAGTCTCATCGATCTTGGCATCGCGGCCCGTACCCACCTTCACGCGGCGGGTACGCTGCTTTGCCACTTGGTCGTCCACCAGCTTGATGCCTTCGGAGACCGCCTCGGCGGCGGCGCGCTGCAGGTCCGGGTCGAGCGTGGTGTAGATGCGATAGGCGTTTTCGTTCAGGTCGGTTTCCGTATGTTCGTTGGACAGGGTGTCCTTGACCAGATCGACAAAGTAGGGCGCGTCGCTGGCTTCCACGTTGGGCGCGCTGAGCTTGAGCGGGGTCGCCTTGGCGGCGTCGGCCTGGGCGCGAGTGATGGCCCCGGTTTCCACCATCGAGTCCAGCACCACGTTGCGCCGCTCCATCACCTTGTCGGGACGCTTGTAGGGGTTGAGGTAATTGGGCGACTGGATGATGCCGGCGATCATAGCCGCCTCGGGCAGGGTGATCTCCTTGATGTCTTTGCCGAAGTAGGAGCGCGAGGCCTCGCCGAAGCCGTTGATGGAAAACGATCCGCGCTGTCCCAGGTACACCTGATTGGCATACATCTCGAAGATCTGCTGCTTGTTGAGCTTCTGCTCCAGCTCGACGGCAATCAGCATCTCGGTCAGCTTGCGGCGATAGGTCTTCTGCTGGTTCAGGAAGAAGCCGCGCGAGAGCTGCATGGTCAGGGTCGAGCCGCCGCGCCGCTTGCCCTCGGCGCGCAGATCGGTGACGAACGATCCGATCAGGCTGAGCCAGTTGATGCCGCCGTGCTCGAAGAACCTGCGGTCTTCGATGGCCAGCACCGAATCCACCATCACCTTGGGAATCGCGTTGTAGGTGAGCAGCTCGCGCTTGGTGCGGTCCTGTCCCTGGAAGAGCGCGGTGACCAGCTCGGGCTCCAGTTCGTAGGATTCCAGTTGGGCTCCCGAGCTGGAGCCGGCGCTGAGAATCTGCGCGACGCGCCCGTCTGAGCCGTCGAGAATCCGGGCGCCATCGGCCGAGTGATAGGACTCGGCTCCGGGCAGCACCTCGATGCCGCCGGGGACCATGCGATAGGTTCCCATCGGCGCATCAGTCCCGGTGTTTGCATCCAGATAGCCGGCGCGGCGCAGGATGACGGCGATTTCCGCAGGGGTAAACGGATCTCCGGGATGGACCGTGATCGGCCGGGAATAGATCTTGGCCGAGGTCGAAAATATCTGGCCGCTCATCTTTGTGGTGATGATGCGGTCGTACTTCACATAGAAGTAGGCAAAGACTCCGAAACAGAAGAGCGCGAAGAAGATGAAGATTGCCACGGCGGCGCGCAATACGGAGTGCGAGGCGGAAGATGACGGAATTTTCAGTTTGATGGCCACGGGGATAATGCTTCTATTGTAAGACACTGTGAGCAACACAAGGAAGGCGCCGGGCAAAAGCGCGGCGCCAGAGTTCCCAGTTCAGTCCTGGGCGGGGATTTGCAGGCGGCCAAGCCCTGGCCGCCCGCAAAATAGCAAGCTTCAATTACCCTGCTCCCTCGCGGCTACTTCATCACGTTGTGATTGGTGGCCGTGTTCTTAAAGTTCAAGTCGAAGGGATGGCCGGGAAAATCGATGTGGACGCTGTAGGCTACGTCGATCGTCAGGTCGCCGCCGGAGCGAGCCACGGTCACCTGCTCGGGATCGATCGGCACGGAGAGCTCCTGCGCCTTCTGCGAGACGGCTGCCGCAATCGCATCGTCGCTCTTGGGGAAATTGGTGAAATAGACAGCCTCATCGGAGATCATCTGGTTCACCTTGAAGTTTCCCCAATAGGCCGGAAGGGTCTTATAGAGCACGAAGCCGCCGGCGATTAGGACCAGCACCCAGAATATCGATTTGAGTTCCTTCACCGATCTCTCCTAGGCACGCGGATTGTACATTCCCTGCAAGTACGACAGTATATCGCCCACGGCCACGTCTGCCGAATGCGACTTGGCACGCTCCACTACTTCCACATTCCCTTCGGCCAATTTCTTGCCGATGTTGATGCGGTAGGGAATGCCAACCAGGTCGGCGTCCTTGAACTTCACTCCGGGCCGTTCGTCGCGGTCGTCGAGCAGCACATCGTATCCGGCGGCCTCCAGGTCGGAGGCGATTTTTTCCGCGGCCTGCAACAGCGCCGCGTCCTTCACGTTGGTCGGCACAACCACCACGGTAAACGGAGCGATCGAGGGGGCCAGCCAGAAGCCGTTGTCGTCGTGGTTCTGCTCGATGCACGAGGTGAGGATGCGCTCCACGCCGATGCCGTAGCTGCCCATGATGAGGGTGACTTCCTTGCCGTCCTTGTCGAGAACCTTTGCGCCCATCGAGTCGGCGTACTTGGTGCCGAGCTTGAAGATGTGCCCGATCTCCACGGCCTTGCCCAGCTTCATCGGCTCGCCGCAGCGCGGACAGCCTTCGCCCTCGACCACGTTGCGGATATCCGCAATTATGTGTGGCGCGAAATCTTTTCCTGGCGTGACGTCCCAGAGGTGGAAGTCCTCCTCATTCGCGCCCTGCACTAAATTTGTGCGACCATCGAGCGCCGAGTCGAGAACGATCTGCAGTTTCGGACCTGCAGCTCCCCATGGCTCAGGAAGGCCATACGGCCCTACGTATCCAACCTGCCACCCGAACAGTTCGATCTCGGTCTTCTCTGCCAGTCTCGCACCTGGACGACCTGTGAGTCCGCTGACCACCTTGTTGAGTTTTGCCTCGTTGACCTCATGGTCGCCGCGTAGCACAACGGCAATTACCGGTGGCCGCTGCTCGCGAGGCTTAATCACCCCTGTTGCCTTGTCCTCTTCTTCGGCAAAGTAGATTAGGGTTTTCATCACGTCAGCCGAGTCGACATTCAGGAATGTTGAGACCTCGGCAATCGTTCTCTTGCCCGGTGTTTTCACCTTGGTCGGTTTTCCGCCCGCCCGTTCTACGTCCTGGGCAGGGTCAAGCTGGCTCGTTGCCTTCTCCAGGTTGGCCGCGTAGCCGCACTTGCCGCAGCTGGCGACAAGATCTTCGCCCGCGTCGGTGTACACCATGAACTCCTGCGACTGCGAGCCGCCCATCGAACCCGAGTCGGCCTCGACGGCGACAAACTCCAGTCCGCACTTCGCAAAGATGCGGCGGTAGGCGGCATCGTGCAGGTCGAAGCTCTTGTCCAGCCCGGCGCGGTCGATGTCGAACGAGTAGGAGTCCTTCATGGTGAACTGCCGCACACGCAGCAGGCCGCTCTTGGGGCGCGGCTCGTCGCGGAACTTGGTCTGAATCTGATACCAGATCTGGGGAAGTTGTTTGTAGCTGCGCAACTCCTTGCGCGCAATGTCGGTCATGATCTCTTCGTGGGTCATGCCCAGGCAGAGGTCGGCACCCTTGCGGTCCTTGAGGCGGAACATGTTGTCGCCCATCACGCTCCAGCGTCCGCTGGCCTCCCACACTTCGCGCGGATTGAGCGCCGGCAGGTAGAGCTCCTGGCCGATGGTGTCCATCTCCTTGCGCACGATGCCGGTGATCTTGAGGATGGTCCTCTGGGCAAGGAAGAGGTAGGAATAGATTCCAGCCGCCAGCTGGCGGACGTATCCGGCGCGCACCAGGAACTTGTGGCTGGCGACTTCGGCGTCGGCGGGTGCTTCACGAAGGGTGGGGATAAACAGCTTGGACCAGCGTTGCATAGAGAGGTTGGATTCCCGTCTTGAAGATGATGAATTTTGATTGTAGCAAGACGGGCGTGGGCTGGTGGCCCATGTCTCGTATTGAATAACTGTTTGGTGCCCCATATCTGGCCCTCCTTCGGCCAGATGTGGGAGGCAGGAGCGCGCCCCTCGGACGATTTGAGCGGTCCGTCAGCTGCACTCAATGCGGCTACCCTAGCTAACAGCGCAGAGCAAGGGCCAAAGTCGGTGAATTCCCGGTGATATAAACACCCACATCTGCCAAAGGAAGGCAGATATGGGCCACCCTCAACAGGTAGAGAAAGGCGAGGCCACCAGCCCACAGAATTGGCCGCACTGGACTGACGGCGTTGTTCACCCTCCCCGCTCGCACCCCGGAACTCGCCGCTCACTGGCCCTCTGCCGCCCTCGGGTATCCGCTGCATTGTTCGCCAGAGCCGCACGGGGTACACTAAAAGTTAAGCTAACCTCCCGTTCCGGCTTGTTGCACCCTCTCCTGTCCGGCACATCGATGAAGTTAGTTTTAGGAGGCAATACATTGTCACAGAACCGTTTTCTCTTCACGTCTGAGTCGGTGACCGAGGGGCATCCCGACAAAATCGCAGACCAGATCTCTGACGCAATCCTCGACGCCTGCCTGGAGCAGGACCCATACAGCCGCGTAGCCTGTGAGACCCTCACCTGCACCGGCCTGGTCGTGATTGCAGGCGAAATTACCACCAGCGCTTATGTCGATTTCCAGGCATTGGTGCGCGGCGTTGTCAGCTCGATTGGCTATGACAATGCCCTCTACGGCTTCGACTCGAACACCTGCTCGGTGATTTCGAGCATCAACAAGCAGAGTGGCGATATCGCCATGGGTGTGGACACCGGCGGCGCCGGCGACCAGGGCATGATGTTCGGCTATGCCACCAACGAGACGCCCGAACTGATGCCGATGCCCATTTCGCTGGCGCACAAACTGGTGCATAAGCTCACCGAAGTGCGCAAGAGCGGCAAGCTTCCCTATCTGCGTCCGGACGGCAAGAGCCAGGTGACGGTGGAGTACGACGAGAACGGCAAACCGCAGCGCATCGACGCCGTGGTGATCTCGACCCAGCACGCCGAATCGGTGACCACCGAACAGCTGCGCGCCGACATTCTCAAGTTCGTCATTCAGGCCACGCTGCCTTCCAGCCTGCTCGACGAAAACACCAAGTACCATATCAATCCGACGGGCCGCTTCGTAATCGGCGGACCGATGGGCGACACCGGTTTGACCGGCCGCAAGATCATCGTGGACACCTACGGTGGCATGGGCCGTCACGGTGGCGGCGCGTTCAGCGGCAAGGATGCCACCAAGGTCGATCGCTCGGCCGCCTACATGGCGCGCTACATCGCCAAGAACATCGTGGCCGCCGGACTGGCCGACCGCGTCGAAGTGCAGCTTGCCTATGCCATTGGCGTTGCCGAACCCGTCAGCGTGCTGGTGGAGACCTTCGGTACCGGCAAGGTGGATCGTGAAATCCTGGGAGCCCTGGTTCGCAAGAACTTCGAGCTGACCCCCAAGGGCATCATCGAATCGCTCAACCTGCGCCGCCCCATCTTCCAGAAGACCGCTGCCTACGGCCACTTTGGCCGCAGCGACGCGGAGTTCACCTGGGAGAAGACGGACAAGGCCGAGGCGCTGCGTGCCGGCGCCAAGGCTGCACAGGCTCAGGCGTCCAACTAACTGCGTTGCAGTTGGAGTGAAACGTCGGAAGCAAGCAAGGGGGCGTCGCTGCCGCGGCGCCCTCAGTGTTTTTGCCCGCGGTCTCCGCGTAGAACTGCGGCGTAGATGAGCCGTCAAACTCCAATATCTTCGTTCCACAATGCGGGCTTGTTCCGGATGAACTCCTCCATCAGCCGGATGCACTCCTCATTCTGGAACACCTCGACCGAGACGCCGCGGGAGCGCAGAAGCTCTTCTTCGCCAATGAATGTGCGGTTCTCGCCAACCAGCACGCGTGGAATTCCGTACAACAGAATGGCTCCGGAACACATGGAGCACGGCGAGAGCGTCGTGTAGAGCACGGCCTCCCGATAGCCGGAAGCCGGCTGGCGTCCGGCGTTCTCCAGCGCGTCCATCTCGGCGTGCAGGATTGCGCTCCCCTTCTGGACGCGGCGGTTGTGTCCCCGGCCGATGATCTTGCCGTCGTGCACGATCACCGAGCCAATCGGGATTCCGCCTTCGCGCATCCCCTGCCGGGCTTCCGCGATGGCTGCTTGCAGAAATGAGTCCATTGCGGCAGATCGCCTAAAACTTCTTGTACGGAAGAAACTTTCCTGACATGGTCACCTTGACGCGGTCGCCCTTCGGGTCAGCCTCTTTGTCGATGTGGAGGGTGAAGTCGATGGCGCTCATGATCCCGTCCCCGAACTTCTCATGGATCACCGCCTTCATGGGCATTCCGTACACCTGCATAATTTCATAAAAGCGGTAGATCAGAGGATCCGTCGGGACTACAGGGCCGAGGCCCTTGGTGGGGCACTCGGTAAGCGCATCGGCAATGTCGTGCCCCAGGTCCAGGGCCGCCATGATCTTCGCGGCTTCGTCTTCGTCTGCCCGTGCCTGTCCATATATCAGGGCTGCCACCCACACCTCATCCCGCCCAATCAGTTTGCCGAGTTCGGCGAAGCTCATCCCCTTCGCGCGTTTGGCTTCCAGTAGCTCCGTGGTTGCCGCAGAGACGTTCATGGCTGTAGTCCTTTCGCAACTATCCTACGCCATTCAGACCTGCAAAGCCGTACGCCTGCTCGTGGGATCCAAGGTCCAGGAACATGACCGCGCCGGGTGAGAACAGGGCGACACGGTCCCCTGGCCGGATCACGGCCCTCGACGGACGGTAGGCCCTGTGGTTTACGAAAATGATTCCGACCTCTTTTTCGGGGATATCAAGTTCAACTAACAGTGCCGGTCCCGAGGTTTCGCTTTCCACCGAAAAATGGTGGGGACTGGCCCAGCCTCTCTGCCGAAAGGTGTCACGCAGCCACATATTCCCGTAAAGCTCAATCGTGTTGGTCATCGCGTCCTCTTTTTTTGCGGGGCTCAGGGCTATCGCGGCTCCTCCCGCGGTGGAGGAGCCGAAGCGACGGGAAGTGCAATCAGTGGGTGGACGAGCCTTCCATCTCGATTGCGCGGGGAAACAGAATGTTGTTTTCGAGATGAATATGCTGGTGCAGGTCCTGCTCGAATTCCTTGAGACCGGCATAAAATGCGTGATAGGTGGGGCAGGCATCCTGGGGAACCGTAAAGTTGCCGCTGAGCTGCCTGATCTCCGCCAGTAGTTCTCCCGCTCCGTCGTGTTCCTGCATCATCATGGCAATGGGGTTTGCGACCGTTCCGAAGCAGCTATGCGGCCTCTCGCTGCCGGTGGCCAGGGCGCGCTCCAGTTGGCCAATGTAAGGAAACAGGACTTGTTCTTCTTTCATCAGATGCTGGGTCAACTCCTGATCCAGCGCCTGCAATGAAGACTGAATAGCCGCTAGCTCCACGCGATTGGGGCCATGCGCCGCAATGACTTTCTTTGTCAGCGTGTCCAGGCGTGGAAGTTCCTTCTTAACATACTCGTGGTGCTGCGAGACGATGTGTCCGGCCAGCTTTTCAAGCGACAGCTTGCTCCAGTTCGTCAGCTCCGGGCTGGACTCCGAGGCGGCGTTGGCCAGAGCGGTAAGCACGGCGTCGATTTCGACATCCAGTTCCGTGCAGGCAATGGCCAGAGGCTTTCGCCCGCCACAGCAGTAGTCGATCCCGAACTGTTCAAATACTCGTATCGACGATGGCTGGTTCAGCGCGATCTCACGTACGGTTTCAGTAATGGTTGGCATCTCAATCTCCTTGAGTCCTGAAGATAGAGGAGTGCGGCGGGTACCGCAGCGACCAAAGTCACTTCCACGAAAAAGCAATACAATCGGGCGTACTTACGTACCGACGGGCGGAGCTTCTCACAGGAGGAAGTGTTCTATTAACCGCGCATTTGCGTTGTGCTATGATCTGTCATCAGTTTTACACCGCTCAGGAATTTCCAGATGGTGTCGTCAAGCATTGAGTGTCTGAGCAGTCGTACATCATTTAGCTGGCAGCCGTCTGGGGATTTCCTCAAGACGGCAAATTTGTTTTAGAGACTTTCCACTCAACGGCCAGGAGGAACTCATTGGCTTCACGAAATCAAGACATTGCAACCGTGGCCATTCACGGCGGCCGCACGCTGGACTCCGAGGCCAGAGCGATGCTCTATCCTCTCTACCAATCCGGCATGTTCGTGCATGAGGTTGTGGGAGACGATACGGCAATCAGTTACTCACGCGTCTCCAACCCCACGGTGGATGCGCTGGAAAAAGTCATCGGCGCCTTGGAGGGAACGGCACCGGCCGTCTGCTTCCGCAGCGGAATGGCCGCCGAGACCGCTCTATTTTTATCGGTGCTGAAAGCCGGCGAGCATGCCATTGTGTCCGAGGTGGTCTACGGTGGGACCATCCGCCTATTCCGTGAGATTCTGGAGCCGTTGGGCGTACATGCCACCTTCGTCGACAGTTCCAATCCGGCGAATGTGGAAGCCGCGATCACACCGCAGACGCGTATCGTGTTTATCGAGTCTCCGGCCAATCCGATCCTGACTCTGACCGACATCGCCGCCATAGCGGAGATCACCAAGCGCCACGGTTTGCTGCTTGCCGTCGACAACACCTTCCTCACGCCGGTCCTGCAGCGTCCGCTGGAACTTGGCGCGGACATCTCCGTGCTTTCCACCACGAAATACATCGACGGCCACAACGCCACCGTGGGCGGCTCCCTTGCAACCAACGACGCGGCGCTTGCCGAACGCTTCCGCCTGATTCGCAAAACCGTCGGCTCGATCCAGGCGCCCTTTGAGGCCTGGCTCACGTTGCAGGGAGTCAAAACTCTTCCGGCGCGCCTGCGCCTGCATTGCGAACATGCGCAGATTATCGCCGAGTGGCTGGAAGCGCAGCCTTGCGTTGCGCGCGTCTATTATCCCGGGCTCAAGTCATTCCCTCAGCATGAGCTTGCTCTGCGCCAGCAGCGCGCACCCGGAGGCATGATCTCCTTCGAACTGGACGCGCCCTACGCCACTGCAATCGCCGCCATCAACGCGATGCAGCTCTGTACCCGCGCCGAGAGCCTGGGCGGACTGGAGACGCTCATCACCCACCCGGCCACAACGACGCACGCCGACCTTGGCCCCGAACTGCGCCAGCATCTCGGAATCTCCGAAGGTCTGATCCGCCTCTCCGTCGGACTGGAATCGCCAGCCGACATCATCGCCGATCTCGAACAGGCTTTTGCGGCCGCTGGCTGCAGTAAACCTGCGACGGAGGCCGCCCATGAAATTCGCTAGCCGCCTCGTACAATTCGACGCCGCACCCGGAGATCGCTTCCGTCCCACGGCCACGCCCATCTACCAGACCGCAACCTTTGAGCAGGAGCACGCGGACCAATTCGGCGACTACGATTATTCGCGCAGCGGCAATCCAACGCGCAAGGTTCTGGAAGACCAGGTCGCCCGGCTCGAAGGCGGCACGCGCGGCTTCGCCTTTGCCAGCGGAATGGCTGCCATCACCGCGGTGGCGCGCACCTTGCGCACCGGCGATGAGATTCTTGCCGACATCGATCTGTACGGAGGAACCTGCCGGTTGTTCACGCGCATCCTGGAGCGCTCGGGCATTCGCGCAAGCTATGCCGATGCCGGCGATCCCGCAGCGTTCGCCGCAAAAATCACCCCGCGCACCCGTCTCATCTTTGTGGAATCGCCAACCAATCCTCTGATGCGCGTCAACGACCTGCGAGCGCTCGCCGCATTGGCGCACAACCACAACGCGCTGCTGGTGGTGGACAACTCGCTGATGTCTCCGTACCTGCAGAACCCGCTTGCGCTCGGAGCCGACATCGTGGTGCATTCGGCAACCAAGTTTCTGGGCGGCCACGGCGACGTGATGGGCGGCGTGGTGGTGGTGCGCGATGAGAAACTCGCCGAGGACATCTACCTGATGCAAAACGGCGAGGGCAACGCGCTGGCGCCGTTTGACTGCTTCCTGCTGCTGCGCGGCCTCAAGTCGCTGAAAATTCGCGTGGACGCTCAGCAGAGCAACGCCCTGGCCGTCGCCGAATTTCTCGCCGCCGATCCGCGCGTCGAGCGCGTCTTCTACCCAGGCCTCACCCGCGATCCCGGATACGCGCGGCAACGGCAGCAGGCCTCGGGACCCGGCTCGGTGCTCTGTTTTACCACGCGGTCCACTGAGGCGGCGCGCGCCGTGGCGGAACGCGCCAAAATGTTTCAAATCTGTGTGAGCTTCGGCAGCATGCACTCCACAATCAGCCTGCCCGGATGCATGTCGCACGCCAGCGTCCCTCCGGAGATTGCCGCCGCACGCCAGCTTCCGCCGGAGTTGGTGAGAGTTTCCCTAGGCATCGAGGACTCCGGCGATCTGATCGCCGACCTCGATCAGGCACTGTCCCAATCGATCCCCCAACCCACAGATCGCGGGTTGGCTACGCCGCTTGCAGAGGACAAATAGCCGGCCTGAGCTGGAGCAGCGAGGCGATCACCCTGCCCGCTTGCCGTTGAGCAGGCGCGGAGCTACGTTCGCTGCTTCCCTGACCGTGATTCCCATCTTTGCATGCGAGGGCTGGAAGTCAGGCGTGATGCCCAGGAGCGCCAATGCCTCCGCGGTGCTGGGTCCTATGCAAACGACCACAAGTCGTTTGAGGCTTTCCAGTAGAGGCTCGAGCTGCCCCATCTCGCGCGCCACCTGGCAGAGATGCGTGGCCTGGACGCCGGTGAGGAACAGCAGCACGTCGAACTCGCCGCGCTGCAACGCGCCGATGGTGGCACGGATCTGGTCAAGATTGTCGGGCAGCGCCCATTGATAGACGGGAACGCTCGTGACCTGTGCGCCCCGCTGCTCCAGTCCATCCAGCAGGGCTGTGTTCACGGCGCCGTACTCCTGCACCGCAATGCGAAGGCCGTGTATCCCTTCCGGGTATGCCGCATCGAGCGAGGTGAGCACCTCCCGCCATGTACTCGGTTCCTGACCGACGATATCGGCAGCGATCCCGAACTCGCGCAGCACCGCAATCGGCTTGGGGCCGCGGACCGCAACCCGCGTGCGTTCGAGGGCACCGAAGAATTCTTCTCGCGGAAAACGCGTCAGCACAGCGCTAAAAAGTATCCTGGCTCCGACCCCGGTCAAAAACAAAACCAGATCGAATCGGCCACCCATCAACGCTTCCGCGAAAGTAAATGCGGCCTCATTCGATTCGAGCGGAACCTCGCGCATTACGGGGACCACCGTGGGCACGCCTTCACAGCTTCGAATCAGAGTGGCAATTTCCGTTGCTCGACGGCTTTCCAGCGCAAGCACGCGCAGCCCGCCAAAACCGGCCTCTTGCATGTTCCTCCTCTTGCGCGGCCGGCCTCATTGGCAAGCCGCCGCTCCGCCTCCCGAACTTCAGTCTGCCTCGGCGGCGGCGTTGCCCGCAAGGCTTCCCAGAGGCATCCCAAATCCAAAGATAGCAGCATACCTCATGCGATCTGGGGAGATGAATGAACTCCTCAATCGTCCGGGTGGAGCGCCCTAGGGTCATCGCCACCACCGGGGCCGCTGCTGGGCGCTCACTCGCTTGCGCGCCGCGTCCAGAGCCGCTGGAGAAATGTCCGCCAGGGTTGTATTCCAGCCCTGGCGGGCGCTATGTCCCGCGCGTCTGTACAGCCAGCAAACATGCCAATCGCACTGGACGTGTGCGTGACAAAAGTCATTCTTTCAGTGCCTTAGGTAGTCGTTCGCAGCAGGGCCGGAGAACGCCGTCCAGCCCCCAGGCTTTGCGCCTGCCCACTAAGCTACGGGTTCGGAAGACGAGTACACTGGTCGAAGCGTTTCCGAAATTACGACGAGCGAGGTCTTACGAATGGAACCATTAAGCCCAGAGGGTCTGGAGATCATTGAAGGACTTGCGCGTAGATACGGTGTCAGTACGCAGGCAGTGACGACTCTGTTACAAGCTGTCATTTCCGGAAACGGCAGCATGGCGCAGTTCAGCCATCCTGACCTCGGCGGTCTTGGCCAGTGGTCGCAAGGCGGCATGACGATGATCGGCGACATGTTCAACAATGCGTTGAAAGCGAAGGTCGACGGACTTTGTTCCGATCTGGCCAACCTGTTGGGCCAGCAATCGTCGTGGATGCGGTCAACTACGTCCTCGCAAACGCAAAGCCAGGGTGGAACAGGCGGCTATGGCAGCGTCAGTCTCTTTGTCCCCGCGGCAGGTGGCTCTCCGTCCGCCTGGTGGGGTGCCGACCTGGGAGCCGCTAGCGCCACCGGTTCACAAAACAATATTCGCTATGCCTATTTTCCAGCATCGCGGCGTCTGGCTATCGCCATCGGCGATCACGTCACCATCTACGACACGGCGGATCATGTGATCAGCGGTGTTTCACAGCAGCAGAGCGGGGACGCATCCCTCAGCTTTACCAGTCAGCGCGGGCTGGTGCGAGTCGCCGATTTGCGCGTCGTCTCCAGGAACGAGGACACTGCCGCATCCCCGGCAAGGCGGGACGATCCTGGTCCGGCTCCGGAACGCGCACATAGACAGGAGACCGAAGCTGGCGCGCCGATCGAGCAATCTGCGGCGGTTCCCAGCGCGCAGACGCAAGCGCAGCCGGAAGACATTTTCGTTAAGCTGGAACGCCTCGCCGATCTCCAGAAGAAGGGCATCCTATCCGTTGAAGAATTTGCCGCCAAGAAAGCCGAGTTGCTCGCCCGGCTATAGAGACCCAAGTTGGTCTCGGAAATTGCCTGGGTCGAGGGCGAGCTGAAGTCTTTCGCCCAGGTAGGCGCGGACGAATCAGAAGAAAGCACATCAAAAAGTGGCCCCAATGGTCGTGGCGAAGCCGTTGTCGGCGAGGCCGAAGGCAAGGGAAGCCGTCGTCAGCAACTAGACGACGGGCTTTTCTCTTGGCTGGGTGTCTGGGGTGTCTGAAAAGTGCTTCTTTGATTTGGCGTAAGTTATTTAGAATCATGGTGAGCGCGCTGGGACTCGAACCCAGGACCCACGCCTTAAAAGGGCGTTGCTCTACCAACTGAGCTACGCGCCCACACATTGTTAGCCTAACACAGAATAGCCTCTGGAAGCCGCTCCGGACTGGGCACTGGCGTCCTCTGCAGGGAGTGGGGCGAGAGACCGCCAACGCAGGCCGTCGGCGACCCTCAATCGCCTAGTCTCTGCGTTGCATCGCCACCACGTTGTGACCCCGTTCGGGCTTGGCCCACACGGAAAGCAAAAGCAACTCGGCATGGGTAAACTCCAATTCGTCGGGGCGCGGATGCTCCGGCGTAAACAGGTGCTCGTCGAGGAGTTCGTGAAGAGCTTCCAAAGTAATGCACAACGTGTGTGCGGCTTCGTGCTCGCTGTAGTACTGCTTGACCGGCTTTTTCAGACTCAACATATAGGGTAGTCGTCCTTACTTTCCGGGGGGACGTTACCTTTGTACATCGCCTGTGCAGGCATGGATATGAGGTGAATCGCTCATACTTACTCACTCTGCTTACCTACTGTAAGGTTACTTTGGGAATCCGGTCCGAAAATGGGACCCGAAAACCGGACGGCCCGCTTGGCCAGGGCTATTCCCGCCGGTCCAGCAGGGTAGGCAGGTCGGCCACCGAGGCCAGCAGCGCGTCCTGCGGCTCGCTCAGCAGCCGTTCGCGGCGGAATTGGCCGCTCAGCACTCCTACATTCAGCCCAACTCCAGCGTTTGCAGCGGATTGCAGATCCAGCGGGGTGTCGCCCACGT
>Ga0316217_10001452_pt1 | contig 30794 bp, 18 predicted proteins | sample 1anoAmetaG_FD_203633 | JGI IMG/M metagenome (GOLD analysis project Ga0316217, IMG submission 203633) | Freshwater microbial communities from Trout Bog Lake, Wisconsin, USA - 1anoA | ecosystem: Environmental > Aquatic > Freshwater > Lake > Hypolimnion/Profundal zone | place: USA: Wisconsin... | reverse complement strand
CGAAGAGGATTTGGTATTTCTGGGGATAGAGGTCGATCATGGCTCGGTACCACTCCACTGCCCTTTCCATTTATTCTTAGTTATTCCTGAGCTAGAGTTCGCACAAGAACAGGAAATCGAACACTGAGCCTTTGTACGTTCCCTTTGCGATTCCTTAAAGGTACCACGGAAACTTGAACCATTCGTAGTAACTAGTCGCCTGCTCCAGGTTTCCCATCCCGTCGATCTCAACCTAGTCATTAATGTGCTTTTAGAGATATTTTCTGTAGATTCTGATGGCTTCAGAGAACTATTGATTTTTGATGAGGTCTTAAGTTTGAGCTATCAGATCACTGTCTTTGACCTAAGTCATCACCACTGAAGGCAGTTTCTAGCTGGAACGTGGAGCTAAATATACTTAACCAATAGAAGTACAGCAGCCCATTTTAGAATCTTAGATAATAAATTATAAGTTCTTTATGTTCTTGTAGAATTTGATTACTAACTATTAATCAAAAAGAACACATCCCATCGAAGTATGTTGGTTATTGCTGATAGTGGGTTTCATTGAACGCATTAGCAGAAACCATATGGTTAGGCTTAGTTTAATTAGGGAAATGCTTTGTAATTTTCGGTAGAAAGAACGGCAGTAAGGTATTTCTAGGTTATTCTATTCTAATTTACAAATGGATATTTCTTGGTGGAGTTTGCTATCAAAACAAAAGAAACAATTTTTCTACACGAAATATCTAATTACTGATCACTTTCATAACAAATTGTTTAATCACAAAAAAGATCTAGATCATCAAACGTTTACTAATTTTAATTCATAGGCTTGGTCTGATCATTTTCGAAGTTGCGAACATTTTCAATATCCAAATTATGACGTTTTTTATCAAGATTAGAAAACATCGAGTTAAGATACTAATTTGTTAGCTATTCTATGAATCAACCCAGGAAACACGTAAATAGTGCATAAGCTTACAAAATAATGTAAGAAGCTCACAAAATGGTGTATAAACTATAAAATGATCAAATATCCACAGTAACTCTTTTCTTTTTATTTCTAAGCTTCTTCTTTTGTATCTTCTTCCCATACTTCTCATATTTCTCAATAAGCTGGCTCTACTCTACCCCTCTCTTTTCCATTTTCAGTTTCAGCTAGTCATTCGCAATTCTGCTTTTTTCTTGCACTGACTCGTACATGGCCAAAACTGCTGATTAGAGCTCAGGCTGGTTAGATGGCTGGGTGTAGGGTTGCAGCTTTTTGCCCGTCAAGTGCTATATCTTTTGGACTTATTAAATGTCATACTGAGTTACAAAGGAAATAGAACGACCTGCTTTACCAGCTCTGGCAGTTCTACCTACTCGGTGGATGTAATCCTTGGGACACATAGGAAGGTCATAGTTTATTACAAGATCTACTGAAGGGATATCCAGCCCTCTTGAGGCAACATCAGTGGCCACTAAAATGTTGACATCTCTTTGTCTGAATCTAGATAATGAGCCCAAACGTTTGGCCTGACTCATTTGACCATTGATAGTGACTGCATTATGGCCTAATTTGCGCAGAAGAAGGCAGACCTTGTTTGCAGTGAGGCAGGTCAGAGTGAATATTATAATGTCTTTGCCTATTTTTTGGTCCATTATATAGGCGAGGTAGGTATCTTTGAATTTTGATGGGAAGAAAAGATACTACTGAGCGAGCTGATCAACTGTCTGATATTTACTATTCACAGCTACTCTGACAGGGTCCTTGAGAGCGGCTCTCTCAAGCTTCTCAACTTTGTCTGTCATGGTTGCTGAAAAAAGAAGAGTCTGTCTGCTTTATTGCAAAGATTCTACGATTCGATCCACTTGACCTGCGAAGTCATCACCCAAAAGCTTATCTGCCTCGTCCATTACTAAACATCTGATGTTTGTGTATAGAAATGCCTTTGTATTTTGCATGTGATATAAAACCTTTCCTGGAGTTCCTACAACGATATGTGGGCCCACGCTCAAAGCCTTTATTTGACTTTTTACGTCCATCGAACCAATAATAACAGCCACCTTGAGTCCTATTCTCGAGCCCAGAGCTTTGTAATGGTCTGCAATTTGTACGACTAACTATCTGGAAGGAGCAAGAACAAGACCGAAATAAGGTGTGGGCCTAAATGAAGAATAAGTTACTTGTCAAGGAGACTCTGCAGCATGGGTAAAGCAAAAGCAAGTGTTTTTCCACTACCTGTTTCAGCAAGTGCTATCAAATCTTTTCCTGATAATGAGTAAGGCAAGGTAGCCTGTTGAATACGAGTAGGTGTAGCATAGTTGAGGCTTTTGCAAGCGACCTGCATTTCTTCGCAGACTCTTGGATCTTCGAAAGTGCTAATTTCTTAGGTATTGCTAGTTTATGCGTTCATCAACAATCTATTATTATTTATAACATAGGGCGACTAAATGAACAATTAGTTCTGTTATCATCTTTTCTGCAAACAGACATCATTTCCAAACTACCAAACAACAATAGCATTCAATATAAGTTAGCTTCACTTGCGATTGATTATCATTTCCTTTTCATAGCTGCCATCTCCTTCTACTGAAGTTATTGCAGTTTTTTCTACTATTACTATTCTCTCTTCTTCTTTCTTTCCTAATATTGCAGCCTCTCGCTTCGGATTCTCTCTTGCCTTTACAGCTCCATGCGCGAAAAACCTGTTTCCGTTAATTTTTTGGGACCGCTGCAGTATTTTGGCAATTTGCCTATTCCGTTAGAAATCTCATACGAGCCTGGGCCCGGCTGCATACAAACTGTCATACATTTTTATTTTTGTTGGGCTCAAATTTATAGCCTTTGCCGAATTTCCCCAAACTCAAAGTCTCTTTACGTTGAATCTGGTAATCTCCTGGCCCTATCTTCTTGCCTGTAACACTTTTGCTAAAATCTGTTCTATCGCTATAGAAGTTGAGCGGTTGCTGAGACCGAGGTTTAGTCAAGACTTCTTTTGGCTCATAGGCAGAAGGAGATGGGTTGATGAATTAGCTTAGCTTTTTGACTTTGATACCCATATGACCTAAAGTCTTCTGGAACTGTTTTTAAATTCGATAGCTTCCAACTCCTGGAGTTTCTTTCGGCTCGGGGCTGTATCTCTTCTCCTTTGTAAAAGAGATAGTCTGCTCCTTAGAGTTGATCTTAGGTTCATAATTTTCAGGACTTGGATATGTTTAAACAGCTTAATTCTTGATCTAACTGCGCTTCGAGGTATAGTTGACGATGTTTCTGTCAGTCCTTGGCAGTTGAGGATTGTATTTATCGGGAGAAGGAAACTACGCTTGGTCTTTGTTTCTGGGCACCTCGATAAACAACCCTATAGTCTTGCCATGTCCGACCATGTTGTTGGAAATGTTATATATGTGATCCGCTCCAGCCCCTACTGTGTAGTCGGGTCTATTCGATCTTCCAATACTGTATTTACTGCCTTGCATGTCTCTTCCAACATTGTATTTGCCCACGTAGGGATATCTGCCCTCTTCACCGTAAGGAGGAGGCCTTGCGCTCATACTAAAAGACCTTTGCGTCCTGGATGAACATAGTCGTACTTATTAAAGCTGGTTTTATCGACGATTTTGGAGTTATAAGCGTTGGGAGGAGGTACTTTGGTTGAATAGTCTCTCTAGAAATAGTAGCCGAAAGAGTAATTGGGGTACTTGACCTTGGGAACATTATGTCTTGGGTGATAATCGGCAGCACTGCCTTCGTCCAATTTATTCGGATTTTATTTTTATTAATGAACCGGAACCGTAAAACTAGGCTACTGCAACTTGGTTATCTAACTGCTACATGGGTGGTATTAGGGTTGACTACTTTGTACCGATCAGGCGAAGGATAGGGACGATGGTACTTTTCGAGAAAAGTGTCTCGTTATGTATCTTTGCCCACGGACCAAACGGGAGGGTTCGTTTTGTGCAAAGCGATGACTTCGTGCGCCCCTGGCCCCGGAGAACACCTGTCCCCTTCGTCGAACCATGATTCTATGTATCCAGGAAATATACTTTTAACCGATGTTCCGAAAAATTTAGGACCGGCAGAATAATTAGTTTGTTACATTTATAAGGTTGCAAGATTCACAATAAAATAAATATAAAGCCAATGGTTGTTAAGCACTACAACTCAGAATCATTTTTTAGGTTCCTGCGCTTATGGCAGCACCTAAATAGCATAATTCTTTGTGACAAGGTCCATTTCAAGGTTTATTTGGGGAAGTCTTACAGTCATGCTATTTTTCGGAAACAAGAACTCAGAGAGACTATTGTCTGATAATTGAATAGCTGTAAGATGGCTTGAGTTTACTCCTTTTACCGCCTACTCAAACATAGCTTGTTTCTCACGCTCAGTAGAGCCAGCAACCACTCCTCTTTAGTTTTCGTAGGAAGCACTAACTAAATAAATTGATACACAACAATCGCTTTATCTATCTTGTGTGCATGTTTTTTGTCTTCAACTATACGATTGATCAGCTTGTTGCCATAACCTAGTTGAAAGCTTTCCAAGTAATGCTTGGCCTACTCTGTTGCCTTAAGCCCATACTATTGAAGCAACTTCTGGATGTCCATATTCGGCAAAAAGGTTTATAAAGCAAATTGACTTTTACCGATGTACACTTATACAATTATAGTCATATTATTCTTTGTATGAACTAAAAGTAATATTAAGCCAAAGCTCTAGAACTTAAAGAAAAGGGGAACATTCATTTCAAAAACAAAGAATATGAAAAAGCAATCTAAAAATACGATGAGGCTATCGTAAGTTTACTCCTATCAAGAAATATGGCCCTAAAATCAGTGTACTATACTCGAATAAAGCTCGCTGCTACAGGGAGCTCAAAGACTACTAAAAGGTAATTCATCATTTAAAGCAAGAGCTACCAAGAAGCTGCCAAAGCCGTCGAGCTTGATGACAAAAATATCAAGGCTTATTTTTTGATGGGATAAACTTTAGTTGAGACTGCTATGAATTCCAAAGATAAAAAGAAGATTGAAGAGGCACTTTAGCAACTCAAGAAATGTATTTAGCATATAACTTAGCCCTTCGACTGTGTCCTAGCCAAGGAAAGTCAGAATTCGAGGAGAGATTTGTTGATGAAATCTATAAGGCTAAAAAGAAACTGTGGTATTTGTAGAGCTAAGCAAATCTAGAGAAAAAAAAGACACTAAGAAGCTATCTCGCGGTAAATCCACTTTAAAATAGAACATTGTTTAAACTGATATGATGATTAATGAGTAAGAAAAAGATGCTCTCCATTAAAACATTACTAACCTCATTTAGAAGAAGTATGGCGGAAAAGTGCCCATTCCTCAATCTCTGGTCTGCCATATAACCAAAGTACTTTTGCGATTACCAAGGCTATCATGAAAGACCCTGTTTGTAACTAATACGGAAACTCTTATTCAAGGAAAGCCTACATTCAAGAACTGTCGAAAAATGGCAACACAGATCCAATTACATCCAAACAGCTAAAGACCAACATAATGTATCCCAATATCAACCTGAAGAAGGCTATCGAACACTTCCTTGAGAAAAACCCATGGGCTTATGACTAGAAAATTTAATGATTATCGAATATCCATTAACCACTTTATACTAGCTTTGAACGTTATCATTTTTATGAATAAATCTTCTAGCCATAATTACTTACTAATAAGTATTACTAAAATAATGAAAGAAAGCTCTCCACTAAGAAAAATGCAGACTCGACGCATTATTACTTCTCATTCCCTCAAGCTCAACAACTCCAGACTCGGTGGTAAATACTTAATTTTCGATTTAATAGGGCTCGGCAAAAACTCAGCCATTTACTATGGAGTCTAGGAAGAAACAAAGTTATAAAGAGTCTTTAAGTTTTATAATTTGAAAGAAATTTAGGAAATTAAGGGATTCAGAGAAAAGTAAAACTGTAAGCGAATGTCGAACTTCGAGTGCCAAATTAGCAGATGCTGTAAATCCATCAACATATTAAAGTGCTTAGATATTTACTAGGACACCAGCTATAAGATAATGGTGTACTAGTTTTGTCAAAAATCCCTTAGAGATGAAATCAGCAAAAGGTAGTAGAAAAAAATCAGCGAAACCAGAGCTATTCTCATACTAAAGCAAATTCTTTCAGGCGTCAAGGTAAACTTCTAGCTAGTTAGAGTCTTCATTTGAATGCTAACATCTTGCACAATAACTTGAAACCTGAGAACATACTCATCAGAAATGGAGTTTATAAGTTGATAGATTTTGGGCTGCTTTCGATGTCCGATGAAAGTTAAGATGCTTAAAATTTCTTAATCCCAGAGCTTATGAACAACAGAGGATTCAACTAAAAGGTACAATTTTTCTTAAAAAGACCCAAGTTTGGAGCATAGGCGTCCTCTTCCATCAAATCCTATATGGTTAGCTACCCAAAGTGTTAAAAGAAAAAAACAGAAGCATCCTTTTACAGCATTCAGACCAGTCTATTTTTGTGAATTCTATTTAAGATCAAAAAAATACATCCTATAATGTTATCAATTTCTTAACATCCTGCCTCTACATCGACCCATAACTAAGAATGACCTTTTAGGAGCTATAAAACCATGAAATCTTCTCAATTCTAGAGCAAAGAGAAGAACCAATACCACAAATTAAAAACTAGTTTAGCAGGTATAGCTTTTTCGGCAATATCATAAGATCTAATAGTGGGCTTTCAGTTGTGCTGCCAATAAGTTAAGAAAAATAGCTGAACCAAAACTAACAATTGAACCAACTATACAAGTAAGGTTTTCACATGCTATTGTTTCGGAGACAAGTATAAAAAGAACTGGATAAGGAATACTAAAGATTAGGATCCTCATTCTAGGTCTCGCCAATATAAAAAGTATCGATTACCCATTTACGAAGCCAAGTGAACAAATAAGAAGCCTAAATTTACAAAAAGATGAAGGAATATTATCTCTCCTGTTTAAAGGTAGATTTCATCCTTAACGACATCATTAAGCCTTTGTTGAAGAATGAGAATAGCAGAACTTAGAGATATGAGGTTTAGTTGTTCTATTTGATACTCAGCACATGTTTTACTGCAGTTAGCAGGGTGAACTTCGAGCAAAAAGATCAAAAGATAGCTCAATCAGAGTATCAGAATCTGCTTTCAGCCTCTGTCCACAAATCAACCTAGCTTCTTTATAAAAAAGTCTAGGAAAAATGGAAAGAGTATTCTTAGCTGTTAACTCAAATCTAAAATAAAATCACCTCCATAATATTTGACTCCTTTACTAAACGCTTTAGATCAGACAAGTTCAATAATAAGGACATTTACTTGACAGGAATTTAAGTCGCTGATTTTACTCAAAAGCAAAAAGTCTAGTACACCCTAAAATATTTCAAGTAAAACCAGGAGTATATGAGTGCTGCCCGCTAATAAGAAATGAATAGATAATAAGTAAGGCAAGCCTTCCAGTATATGCGATACTATGCTGAAATCTGGGGTGTCAAGGATGAATAAGAGATTGAGGAGAGATACCCGTCTCTAAAAAGTTATATCGACAAAACAATACTTCCTGAGTATGGCAGCAACAGCAGCAAAGTCCAATCGACGATTTGTGTTTGTTGATTCAATATGATAATTTATTATTAAACTTGTCTATTGGATATAATTAGCACTGTTCGAACAATATAATAACTGAAAAATGCAAGCGAAAAAGAGATGTGTGACCAAATAGGCACCAAAGCACGTTAAAAGGGTTCCTTTAGCCAACCTTCCCTCCTTGAATTGCACTTAATAAATTCGTATCCCCACTTTGAGTAGCACTGAGCTAAAGGGGATAGTCAAATCTATCGATTTGCGGAAGCTGCAGAACAGCAACCCCTACAAAAAGAATATATCTAGAAAATCAACTTGTAAAAGTGTAAAACAAAACCTTTCCTATCAACCCCCCAAACTCAAAACCATGATGAAGCAATTTAAATAGCTTAAAATTTTACACTAAAACGAAAGGTCCAAATCAAAAAGCCCCGTTTCCTGCAAGTCTAAGTCTTTGTAAAAGCTTATCCCCAAAAAATTGTCATATAAAACCCTAAAAACCAAGCCTGCATCTGAAGTAAATTTGGCTGTAAAGCTAGAGAAAACTATTAAAAAGCTCAACTAAACTGATTTCTTTAAAGAAGAGGATTCTTTACTCCCCCTAAAAAGCAGCTCTGACATGGTAAGCGATAGGAAACAAAACTAACCATTAATTACTGAAAATGATGAACTCATTAATATTGATGAGGTTAGGTAGTTTTGTTCGACTGGCTCAATACTACGTCACAAAGATAAGAACCTCGCCTTCAAAAGCTATACTTCCTTCAAGGAAACCATGGCGGCTGTCAAAATTCAAAGGGCGTGGAGAAGGTTCCAAACAAAGAAACTTGTCTAAAGATACGTTTTCTTTTTGCAACATCAAGAAGATAATGCTTATATTTCTCCAGATCTATTCTAATCCACAGTTTCAAGACAATTCTAGTCATTGAACTAGAATGATGAGGACAATATCAACTAGGAAATTTAATAGTAAAGAGAACAATTAATAGTGGCTCCTGAGAGTTTTTATCAGTAAAAGACCGAGCGCAGCAAAGTTAGGCATATATCTAATTTGTAGGACGAAGAAGCATAAAGTGTATAGTAAGACTATGATGAAGTAGTAAAAATAATGAAAGCTGAGTAATTATAGAAATGGAATCAGATTATAAACATCATCTCTGCAAGTAAAACAGACGACCCGCAGGAACTTTAAAAGTTACTTCAAAGATTGGCTTAGCAGTCTTAAATGAACAAGAAATAGCTGTAAGAAAGAACGAGTTTGCTGAATTCGATAAGTGGTAAAAAAAAGACACATTCATTCAAAAAAGAACACAAAATCGAATCATACTAGCATGAAGAAGAATTAATGAAATCAAATAAAGAAAAGAAAGAGAAAAACAAAAGTGGATCTATTTCATCACAAGGATTGGAGGAATATGATTCAAAAAAGTATATCTAATATTTAGATGGAGACTTATTTGCACCTGATGATAATGATTAAAAATCCTCTCAAAAAAGTATCGAGAACTCACTAAAAACCTCATTAATATCAAAAAGAAAACAGTAGATTTTGCTGTAATAGCTGAAAATCAAGAGCATTCCTGTAAAATTGGGTTAGTCTGCTCTTTATCGATCATAAAGCTTGAGAGGCCTAGAGCTAGCCCTAACAAAGTAAGACATGAGGTCTAAATCGAGATAAGGTCTCAAGAAATCAACATCTGAGAAGGTATTGAGAAAATCACTTCTCAACGTCGATGAGAAATAGTTTGATGAATATGAAGAAGAGTTAAACCTTGATTTGCTGACTAGATAGTTTTTGTAAGGAACCGATCCAACAAATGACAATTTGGACATGGTCTATTCTTAGTAGAGGCTGAAAAACAAGCTAGCAGAGCTCAATAAGCTGAAAGATGATTAATTAAACCATGGGTTCATTTAACAAAATCTACATGAAGAGCTTTTTCACAACGATCATGATGATGAACCACTGCCTTATTAAAATGCCAATATTCTTAAAAGATCACATCCCTTCAAATTTCCACATCCCTAGCTAACAAACAACTAAATCAAAATCTAAGAGGACTAGTAGTCTCCTAAAATGACTATTTAGCTAGTCCAGGCATAGATCAAATCAGATTAGGCTGAGGAAATTGATAAAGAGTAAGAAAATTAGAAGTCAGAAACTATTGGAGCTATCATAATCAATAACTTAATACTCTAAGTTCTCAAAGAAATATCAAAATCCGAAAGGGTTTCATCCAGCTTTAAAGAGTATTGTTTAGCCTTAAAACCTAAAGTAAGACGAGCTTAGGGCAGTAAAAAGAAGAAAGGATTTGCTACAAACAAAGCATAGATAGAGTTATTTATTGAGAGTTTATTGAAGTTCCTGAAGAAATAATAGCCTTCAGTGTTTAATAACTTGTAAATCGCCACAGGACCCTCTGCAATTTAGATGCTAAGGTATATGCACCAATTCGGATAATAGGAGAGTGAGACTGAATAGGATTAGGATGAACCCAATGTTATGGTTATTCCGAATAGAGTTTTCGATGCCTTTTGGCAGATTAAATAAAAGGCAATTGTTATTTAGGTACCCTAAAACTACGATCAAACCAACTCAGCCATTTTTAAACATCAATTTTAAGTTCTCAAAAGTTTTAACAAAATCTTCTATCGTAGCCTTTTCGACACTTTTAACTAATGTCTTGACCATTAACGCAACTTCGGCCTTTATGGTAAACCATTTCCCTGGAAGCAAGTTCCAGTCTTCGACCACAAAAAATCCGACTAAAAAGTTGAGGTATACATCTTACTACCTAGATCCACATAAAAAATGCACAGAGGAGAATGATGGAGTTGAGTACAACATATTGCGGATTGATCGTTTAGAAGGAGTAAATGGCTACAATCAGCTAGTAGTACATCAAACAGGTCCACGAAGATAGACTCTCGAGGATGCTTGCCTCTGATTTGATTGAAAGCGAATAGCGATGGGTCTTCTATGACGATGAATAGACTGAAATACTTGTCGAAATTGCAGGGTCTATCTATACTGAGATCATAATCGAAGTTGTTGAGGAACTTTACCAATTTTAGTGATTTTTACTTACATAGACTTAAATAATACCTATGAATATAGGGGTATGACAGCTATTAAAAAGCTACAGTTAATAATCATGAGTATTCGGTCGATCACAGTCGCTTGGAATAGAACACACTATAAGGCTTTTAATGGCCTCGCTAAAACTATCCACGATAATTCACTTTCTGGCCCTTAGCTGAAACTATCATTTTTAGTAAACCCTACTGCACTCCTTATTCAAAATTGGCTTCAATATACTCATTTCCTTTTCTAATGTTGGTAAATCCTTAAAGCTTGCCGTCTTTGAACTGACCCTAAATGTTCCAACCGTTCCATTAGCCAACTCCTTCAAATATCTACTAACTTGTAACTCCTTACAGAGTATTTCCGTTTTTGAATTGAAATCTGCCCTTGCCGTTTATCTTCCCATTCTACCATAATCCCTGATAAACATCACCACTGTTGTATGTGTATTTGCCAAATCCATGCTTTTAGTTAAAAAAGAATTCACCTTAGTAAAGGTCTCCTGAAACATATTTTATGCTTCCTTTGCCTTATACCACTCCTTTCTTCACTTATCCAACGAAAGAATAATCCTCTGTCAATATTTAGCTTTGTCCGTCAAGCACTCCTTCAACAAATTTTCCCCTATAAATGTCTCCATTTTTGTATATCAGTTCACCCTTTCCTTAGAATTAATCTTTAGAAAAAAACCCTTTAAAAGATTTTTCAGCACATTATATCCCAAATGTAAGGGTTCCTTTTCCTTCACGATAGCCTCCTTTCATTTACCCTTCATACACACTCCCATCGCTATAATTGACTTTACATCTTCCTTCAGCTACTCCTTCTTAGAAATGCCCAACTATACTCAGCTATGAAAAAGAATCATAGAGTTTGCCCTGTCCATTAAACTTGCCATTGGAGAATTACCCTTAGTAATATGAGCCATTTTTGAATTTGTAAAGACCTTTGCCGTTGGGCTGATCATTTCTGAGTTCGCCTTAATAGAAGTCACCGTTTATAAATACGATTTAACCTTTTGGCATTAAAAATATAGCTATCATCATTATAACTTCCTCTTCTTGCGGCTCTTTTATTCAGCAAATCTTTGAGGGTCAGTAATTGCCAATTCAGCTAACTATACTTTATCTCTCTATTTTCTTTACCTCCTGTTTGTTTCGAATCTACCAACTGCCTTGAAGTACTCAGCTGCTCCCAACTTCTGCTTTAAAATCTATGTGGTCTGCTGCAGCAAGTGCTTGTTTTCGTAGGAGATGAGCTAGTTGCTGCTAAGTTTGACGGTCATTTATATCAATTTGTGCTCAAAGTTAGGGTCTTCAAATATGGATGAGCAAAAGTCAAAACCATTGATATTGCTGCTTAGAATGATTTCATTGAGGATGGAAATTGCGCTGGGAAGTATACGTTGACCGAAATGAGGTTTAATCTTAATAAGGATAAATTTACATGTGCTTTAAGAGCTAGAATGACCACTAAATCAGCAACTATCTTAAGGCATCTTGCTTGAGACACATTCTGTCTTATTTATACTTATTAACTTATGATCTGTTTCACAAGCTTGAAGAGGGATTAAAGTTTGGCCTAATGGAACAGAAGTAGAGTCAGTACTTTTTTGAAAGAGTATTCATTCTTTTCGTCAAAAAATGGAGAGTTTTCATTAACTTAGTATGTTGTCAAAATTGAGAATAAGTTATGCGGTTCTAGTGCCTCAATCATTAACTAAAGTAATTTATTATCTTTAATCGATAATAGTCTCCAGATTGAGCCCACAATCTACTAAATAAGTTTCGGGTTCAAAGATTTGCGGATTTCCTAATTATGGAACAAAATGATAAGTATCTGCAGAACTTCAACAAGTGCAGGATCGCTCTGATAAGGAGCAGTGGTAACCTACATCATATCTAAGACAAGGTTCCATTACTTATTCTACCTTCTCTCCTCTTCATTATTATTTTTCTTAGAGCTGATATGCTGCTTTCTTCTTAAAGACTGGTTCATTTGGAATTAATTTGCCTATTATTAGATAATTATGCTTAGTCTTCCTACTATACTGCTTTGGTTCAATATGAATTGGCTTATGAATTGCTTGCTGAAGTTAGGAGAAGCTAATTGCAGGATAATACGCAGGAAAGATGCTCCACAAAAGCGGATAGTCGAAAGTCTTTCACTTTACAGCCATGTTAGACATTTCTACACCAGATTTAGTATCTTATTGTGGTTGAGTTTACCCAATAGAAGAATCACGAGCTTATCAATTTGTGACTAGCTTTCTGATGCATCGTTTCTAGCTTAGGCTGCCGCTTGATTGGTTCGAGCAGTCATCAAGCTGAGAAGCATAAGCTCTCCAAAAGTCTATAGCTATACCTTATCCCTGTTTTGAATAAATTACTCGAGAAGCTACAAAACAGTGGATTGAGCCTCGCATTACAAATTACTCAAATAGAATGTCAGCTACTCCTTTATAGCTCTCTCATAAGTAAGACTTGTTTTATTTCCTTGCTTCTTCTGCAATAAGTTATTACCCTCTATCTTAGGTTCAAGTTTTTCCCTATCTTTGATATAAACTGACAAGATACTTTTCGAAATTTCCTTGATTTATTTGTTGGAGCATGTAACTAGTTGTAATCTGACCAATTTATGCAAATCGTCGAGAAGAGGGTGGTATATGTGTTGCTCTCCTTTTACTAATATAGTCCTTAGTAATTTGTATGTTTATGGGATATGAGGTTGGTCTTGAGTTGTCGGCATATGAAGCTTGATAATGGCAGTCATGCTGGGCAGCAACTCTGGTTGGATATTGACCTCGGAGATGAGATCATTCAAAAAGACAAAGCACTACTTGAGAAGCTATTAGTCTGCCAAAGTGAGTTGCTATATCATAAGCATCATCTTGCGGCTAACCTGCTTCTTTAAAGATTTGAATTTTTAAGCTATTATTTGCCGCTACTACCCTAATTAATCTACATTCCAAGAGAGAGCAAGGTGAAGTATCTTGAGACTTTTTGAAACCAAGCGGTTATCACGGTGGTCCACACATTCGTTCAAAAACGCCAAGAGATTTATCATTTGATGTCCCATCTATAAAGTTTAAGTTGTGGACTTTATCGTGAATACATGTTTGCGAACCAGAAGCGATAAGAGAACCAAATAAAATTGGATCAAACTGCTTGCCACGATTTATTTATTCCTTTTCTCTCCGATTTATTTACTCAATTTCTTGAAAATACTACGATTCCGTCCTGCTTCTTCTTGCAAAGCTAAAACTTCATCTTTTCCAGCTTTTCGTTTTTTCCAAGAAGTTTTTACAGTATTCTAGGCAATAGGCTTATTTTCCCAATTTAATAGCTTTATTTGCTCCCTGAGCTGTGCAATAGGCTTTGAAAGAACTGGCAACAAAATTGAAGTATTTTGAGGATCAATCAGTAATCGATTAGACGTTAATCCAGAGGAGATAGCTCCAAGCATTTGATCATATTTCCCAAGGTTTTACTAAGTAATCAAATGTTATCTTAAGTACTTCTCCAAATATTCAATGATGTAGCTTATTTTATTGTGAGAAATGTATCTACAGAGAATCTGCAAAAGCTAGAGCCCTTTCTTTTTCCTGGCTTCCATTTTCAGAGTGGGTACTTCTCTACGTTCAACCATCTATTTTTCCAGTGAACTTAGACCATAAATCTCATCTACAACCAAAGGCAAAACAAGAGGTATACAATAATCCAAATCCCCTTCGTTTAATTCCATTACTTACAATAGTCGATGAACTGTATAGTTGAAGACATGGCGATCGAAGTTATCCTTCAAGTTGAATCTGAGTTACATGATTATTGAGTAAAGTAACTGGGGTCCTACTGACTTTGCGATCTCACAAAGGCAGCTCCTAGAATTTTATCTTACTTAAACTTCTCTCTTTTTCAGTAATCTCGCCAGTTTTCCGATAACCTTTTGGAATTAGCGTAGGAAAGTATCCATTGGGAGATGTAGGAGCACTTTGGTTATAGTTACTGAGAGCAGTACCTTTGATTTTGACTTTTCTTCTTACTACTTTGACTTATTTTACGAGGTAAGCATAGTCCTGAGAGGTAGCAATATCTGCTTTCTCAAAAAGTAATTGAAATCACTTTATTAGTCTTATTAGTTTTATTCTTACGCCTCCATAAGTTTTTTATCAAATCTCATGAAGTTTCTATTGATGGCTTCTTAGGATTATAGTTCTTAAAGATTTTCATAATAGTCTGGAATTCTTTATTTTTTGCCAATTACTTCTACACTTTCTTAGTCATCCTCAACATTTTGAGGCCTTATTTACGAATTTTGTGTTATTTTCTAATGGAAGTCTTAGAATCCATGCTATTTTAAGTAAACCTTCAGCTTTATGTTGGCTCTTTCTCCTTCTACTCCTTCTATTATTTAGCTTATCATTTTTATCACTGCCATATTCTTTCTATTTTCAACTTAACTAAACTTAAGCTTGGAAACCAATCGTTTAAGTTCCTTTTTGATAATAGATTATTTGAGAAATCCTGAAACTGTAGGCAATATTTATAAGCTCAAGAGAGCCAAACTGGAGGCTAGGTTAGATTTAGGAGCAGAACTATTGGGAATGAACTAAGTAGGATGTATGATCAAATACTCCAAAACAGGTAAAATAACTTTGGTAATGATATGTGGAATATCTATCTGATGATGAGTTTACCACAAAAATATATTTTGCTTGTCTTGGCTCGGAATGCCAGATAAAATCGATCTCAGTGCCTTTAGTGCTTTGAGTTTATTTGATTCGGATATTGAGGTAAACAAGTTGAAAATATTTTAGGTTTCTGACGTACTTTGGCTAAAGAATCTATAGAGTCCAGCATTTGTTTACATACAAACTTAGCTTATTACTGCAGAACAGTCTGACATCCAGCTAATGAAATGACCAATATTTCCTATAATACCCCAAAAAATAGCATCATTTTGTTGAATAGGCTGTTTGTGCAGCAAATCAAGTTGTACTCTAAAGACTCTAAGAACCAACTCTATAGCTGCCAGTTTATACTACTATTTTCCTTCTTCAGTTAAAACTTTATCTTAGACAAATCTTTTCATATAAGCTAAGAACTCTTTGTTACTGTTAGACACTGCTCTTCTGACTGATAGCTATGCGTTATCGACAAAGCATAGCAGATTATGGATGAAGTACTAATGCTAGACTAAGGTGAAGCTATTTATCGATTAATTGTATTTATTGCATGATTCAAAGAACAAAGGAAAGTTCATGGTTATCTAAAGGGCGTTTTTGATGAGATCACTTGTATTTGAGACTAAAGCTACAACTGCTTAGCCGAGCCCGAGTTCTGTATGATGAGTAGAGATGAGATGATTGATTGCCAGCCTTTGTTGATTGTCTTTGATGTTTGGTAGTAGGCCGATGATTCTTCTGATAAATTTTCTGGATTCAACGCCGAGTCCTCCTTGCTTAAGCTGAATGTATCTTGAGAAGATAGAAATAAGAAGGTTTAGTTTTTCGTATTGGTAGGCATTAAAATTTTTTTTTGTCTTCGAAACTTTGCTGAGCTCGTTCCAAATAAACTATTACCACTACTTCTAAAGTTCTGATGAGTGGATTGCCATAAGCCTATTTGCTATCTTTAAAAACTGGAGAAACTAAAGAGATTCCTTCTTATTAGTATTTTTGAAATTGTTCCTTAATTTCAATTCCTGTTAACTATCTTTGCCATTAAGGTAACTCAGCATTCCTCTTAACAAAGATTCTGAATGCCATTTCAAGGATTCATCTATTTTGTCTTGCTATTCTTTTTCATCGACCATGCTTTCAGAATTTGTTAGTGTCACATTTGACAGGATTTTGACCCATAATAAATAGCAAGCTCTAAGTGGACGTGCTCCATTCTTATCAGTTACAAGTAAATCAGCGAGCATTTTTATGTATTGACCTTGGTTTAGGCTTGCCAAGATCACACAGTTTTCTTTAGTGCCGCCCAGGATGTTAAGAATCAGTAGAAGCCCAGGCACAGATACACGGCAGCTTTTAGCGAGATTTGTTCTTGAGTGCTTTAGTAAGAACTAAAGGAGCTCTTGAACGAATTAGGCTGACAGCTAATGATATTAAAATAGGGTGTGTAGCAGTTTTTGCAGTTCTTTCCGATGCTGTTTATAGGTATACTTCTCATCCGCCGAATGTTTTACTTCTTTTCCAACCTACTCCTACATAAGCTCTTCATCAGCAACAGCTTCTTATTAGCTATGCTACTCTTACTAATTACCATTCGCAGCATTTTAGAGTTATTCAATGTCTGCTGGCAAAGCCTAGACCTGGTTTGCACTATAGATGATTTTAATAATGGCTAAGATGACTACAATAATCTGCTTTAGAACTCTTCCTTCATTCACCTCCTGCCTCAAATGTGTGAGCATCGATTTCAATATAAACATGTAATTCAGCAGCTATCTACGATTTATTAAGACTAGTCTTTGGCTCACAAGTTAGATCACATCATCATCTTTACCAGTCAATAAGTCATCCACAAAAAGACTCTCGAATAGTATTTGTATTAACCTGTTAGTTGCCGTGGGGAGATAGGTACGGATATGATCAAAAATAATCCTTTTTTTGTGCCTGTTATTTTCCAAAATGTCTTTCCATAAATAATGCAAGTAAATCTCTTGCTCCTCGTAGCCCAAATGCTATAGATTGACTGTAGTACTAGCCTTTTCTTCGACCTCAATTTTCTTCTTAGCGATGTTTGATTTTTTTTTCTACCAAATATTCTGCCAGTTGTTTTTTTTAATTCTAGTAATCGAAGGAAGCTCGAAAAACTCTTATCTTGTGAAGTGCAAACATTGAAAAGGAGGCACAAATTGGTTTGGGCACAATTTGAGAATGATAACTAAAAATCTTGTCTTGATTGGGTTTAAGAAGGGGCTAGATACTTCACTTTAAGATTGGGTATTTGCTTGCTGTAAAATTCTATCTTTTCTTCTGTTGAATTCAACTGTAAAGTATGTTTGAACAAGATTGTTTAGCCGAGATCCCAAATTCTATTTTCCTGACTTACTTATTTTGATTGCCTGTGCTATTCTTTATAAGCCGATCCATTAAACTGTGTTGACCTGACTAATTTAGAGGTCTTATCCTACAAATTTTAATAACTCTTCCCTTGTTTTTACCTAGAATGCGTTGGTGAGATAGTTTTGTTGTTGAACATCGTATTCATACTGTCTAGAATGCCGGTAGTGGTAATACTACAAAAATGGCATAATTTGCTCACAAACAATACTATTATTGCTATTTGTTTGGGTAATTTTGAAGTCTAATAGCTTGCTCAGGAAACTTGTAAATGAATTTTCTATCAACTTAAAGCCAGTAAAAGCAAAGCCAATTGACCACTGAATGAGATATTCCACCAAAATCTTCTGATCTTCTTCAGACATATTATTAAGTTATTTGATATCTTATTCCAGCTGACAGAAGTAACGCTTTACTTATCTTTCATTATCTAGATTTATTGCACTTTGATCAATCAAGATTATTTTGTCCAAAATAGAGTGTGTAGTCGATTCTTATGGAAAATGATCAATTACTGCCTGCAAAGTATAGAATCGCACTTAGCGATTTCTGGAGCACAGCAAAGACAGAGCAATTTTTTTGTTACTTATTGACTGGCTAAGATAGCCATTTCTTTGAAGAATAGCTACTGCCGATGGCCTACTCACTATCAGTTCATTCCAACAAGAATTCCATTATTTCTCACAGTGAATTCCAGAAACTCCTTCAATATGTCTGAGAGCCTGGGTAAAGGCTTCAAAGAGATTGAATACATGACTTAGCCAGCCGATCTCATGATGCGAAAACACAATGATTTCTTTACTGAACCATTAGAAGTTGTAAAGCTATTAGCCTGCACAATTCTTTTGTTCCGCTTTCTTCAAAAGTTTACCCAAATAATCTTCATATAGTCCCAATGCCTCCTACTTGAGTTACCAAAGCTTAAGAAGTTGTTGCTAATCCAGCTGAAGTCGAAATAGTGTGATAAGTCTCAGCAAAATCAGCAAATCTCCTGCTTGATCAGCTGTAACAACTCGGTTGACTATCTCCTGTCCCTAAAGTTCAAGCCAGCTACTTTCAATGAGTTTGCTAAAACCACTTCTTTTTATTACGATAATCAGCTTATATATCAGTTCTCCTTAGTTACTTCCAACGATGAAGTTTTTGAGCAAATCTTTACTAAGAAGAAGAACTACTTCGATTATAGAGCTGTTTATTGCTTCCTCCTCTTCATAGAGCACTGATAACAAATGACCGATAAATTAGGAATTTCTCCGACAGAAATTTAGAATATTTTGATCATAGTAAATGGCGGAGGTTCCTTTCACTATTATAACAGAAAGTGAGTAGTAAAGCTATTCAGATTCAGTAAAATAGTTCTGATTCTATTTATAAATTTACTATAGCTTCCCCCATACTTGGTTGACGTACTTAGTTTGATATCCGTTGTAAGGCTAAAAGCGCTTTTTGTCAGTTTTGTATAGACAAATAAACTTTGAGCACCCTCTTAGAAGCCCTTCTCCAAATGTTTACTTATCTTTATTGAAAAATCCAATCAAAGCTGAAAGCACATATTGAAAATCAAACAAAATCTGATCATCAGTCGCACCCTGCCGGTTTTACAATTCACTTAACACTAATCCGATATACTATTAAATCAGCTTATTGAATTGCTACCTACTTTACTCTTCATCTTGCTTAAATATTTATGAAAGTGTCTCAAGTTGGCTTAGAAAATGTGTCAAGCTGGCAGCTGGCAGACAACCTTTCACGAATTTGAGTCTCTGAAGTAGAATCTGAGGTAAAGAGACATGTTGGTTGAAAAGAGTCGCCTGGTTGGCGACCAAGAAGTTAATGAGTGAGTTATATTGCTAATCTGAAATATTAGTGAGAATGTAAGCAAAGGCTTGAACTGAGAATTTCCTGACGTACTTGTTATTGCTGCTAAAGAAAGTTGCACTGTATGCTTCAGCAAATTTAGAAAGCTGCTGAGAGATTTGTTAGAAATAAGTCTACATCAGCACGCAAACAGTGTTAAACAAGTTGCGGAATACGATCAGGTTGAAGTTAGTACCTGCCAAGGCTTCTAACCCTTCAACTAAGCTGCTAAGACCTTGGCTCAGCCAAAAGCCAACATCCACCTAAGGAGTATCTTTTATCACAGCCTGCAAAATAGGCCAGCTGTCTTCATATTACAAATGCGACAACAGGACATTTAGGATCCTTGGGCTATTATGGACTATGCTCTTTCTACCCATTACTAGCTTCTTAATCTACACCAATCCAGAAGTGACCCTGAATTGTACGTTTTTCAAAAACTATGCTACGTGAGTGTTGTCATCCTCATCTCCTACTTGATACAACTCATTCATGTCAGTGTTTTTCTCTCTTCGGAGGAGCAAAGCTAAAGGGTTGAAGGTTTTCGCCTGCTCTGATGGCTTTTGATAGCGGTACCTTTGGGCAACCTCATCCTCCTTGTAAGGACGGTTATTTGGTCCGGTGGGCTTGGATTTGGCTAGGTTACGGATGTTCCAAAAATCCTAAACCTAGAGGGTCTTATCATGTCTTCTGGGCTGTATGACTTTAGGCATCAACAATAGAAAGTATTATAATATTGAATGAATAGTTATAATCGAGTATTTTTGAATTTGTATGTCAGAATAAAAGTAGGAGATAAGCGCTTTCCTGACTGAAAACAAAATCTACCATCTCAACAAACTCTTCAAAATAATGAGCAACTACCACCATCGAACTTTTATCAACTGCTTCAAGTAAGCATCAAATTATGTAGATGGCATGTCTTCCAGTCCCTTCTCAGAAATATGCCCATCCAGCAGAGTAAATAATATCCATAGCCCCAACAGTGGCTCTATCAATCTCTCCTGCTAAAAAAGAAAAAGACTCCATAGTAGCTGATTGAGCTCTAGTTCATCAATATGTGTGCATCCAAAATTCAAAATGCATTCAAAGCACATATCTATGCCAAACGCCATCGACAAGCTCTCAAAAGACTAGACAAGTTTAAAAATGTGGCGAAAGCTCTTGTGAAAGGCTGGAAAACTCGGCAAATATTTCGAGTAATAAAAATGAACGGAGCGATCAAAAATATCAGCATTTAAAGATAGTAGATATTGAAAGAATGTATGATTATTCAGTAGAGCAAAAACAACTACAGCATCCGCAAACTTGAGTATCTGAAGAACAGCTTGAAAGATCAAGTACGCAAGTTTTCAGAAAAGTTCCAGTACCTCTATAGCACTGGATAGTGGGTTTTCTAGCCTAAGATTCCAAAAAGACCGCAACCCTTATACGGATCGAAGTGGAGCAAAAAGCTAAAAACATTACACAGGTAAGCTCAAATTTAAGACCAAAGTCAAAACTAAACAGCTTGTGATAATCCAAACCAAAATTAAAAAGAATAAGTTCCGCAGGTCTAATAAGTGACGAAAAAGAAAAGAGTTAGGTAGATGAGAGACAGAAATCCTCGAGCCTCAAAAGCCCAAGAAAAAAGATAAGAAAAATCATAAAGCAATCAACTTAAATAATAAGCTAGGATAAGTGAAGCTATGAACATCTAATCCAATTTTCAAGCAGGTTAGCGACCAATCAAAGCCAAAGGAGTTTATCAGTTCGATGATATTCCAATCTAAGTTGCTTAGCAGCCCATAATACCCAAGAAAAAAGAAGTTTTAGCTGAGAAGAAATAAGAAAATACTGAAACAAATGATTAAAAAGACACAAACGAAACTGATAATAAAAGGGCCAAAGAAAAATAAGAAAATAAGAGGAAGATGCTAACTCGGCAAAAATATGATCCTCGAAAAGCAATATAGGAGGAAAAAAGAAGGAAAAAAGAACAATAACTGGGAAAAGTAGGGTTGGAACCCCAACTTGAATAGAAATCAGTTTCACAAACTAGCATACCTTTAAGAAAGCAAGTCACTTCCAAGTCTACTGAAAAAGTTGTGGTTGAAAGTAGATCACAAAATGCTATAAAAATGGTTGAAAAGTAAGAAACTGGCAGCAGAAATACTGTAAATATTGGCAAAGGTAAGGGTAAGGTTGAAGCCAAGATAGACTGCTGGGGAAATAGGAAAACTAACAAACCTAACATAAAAAGTGAAAATAATCGAATGACATATAAAATGATACATACCAATTCTCAGTAAATGTAAGAGAAATATGAATAAGCTGAAAAACCTTACTAAATTGCTAAAAATTTATCTCTTTTGAACAAAATCAAAGAATAAAAGCTCAAAGAAAAATATTTCAATTAAAGGTAAGAACAAAAAACTTAATAGCAAATTCAGAATTAGTAACAGAAAGTGTCGCAAAGAATAGCTTAAAATAGGAGATAACAAGAAGTCATCTTCACTCAAGAAACTTATAATAACTAAAATAGAAAGTTAAGTACCCCTTTGAGATAAAAAATGAGAAGAGCAGATTAAATGAGACAAAGAGAAGCACACAAAGATATTTAAGAACTTTAAAAAGTTTACAGCGAACAATACCAGAGCAGGTTCCAAAGTATCATATACTCTACCAAGAATTACTACCTAAGTTGCATTTGTTGGCAGCAGCAAGGCATGAGGAAAGCGAAGGACCAATCCCTGTCTTAATGACAAACGGAACTTTTATGAGAAAAAAAATAATTCAAAACTTAGCAAACAATAGATTTTGGGTACAATTAGGTATATTTAGATGTTGGGGAAGAAAATCGAGAACAGTTTTAAGTAATTTGATAAAGCAATATGATTACTTAGTTATATAATATTACAAATCTTTAGAGTCATTTTTGCTACTCAAAAACGTTTATTATGTTACGGATTCGCTCATTAATCTTCTAGTTCAGCTCACTAATCTTCTTTAGCTTTGCAAGTGCAGTACATTCTCCTTCCTGTGTCTAGAGAGACATTCTCAAAGTTTCACGTATAACCGGCTTCTCATTTACTATTACAGAAGTGTTGTGAAGAGGTTTTTTGGGTAACGACTGTGGCTGATAGTTATTCCTAATGATCTTTTCTTGGATCAAGGGCTACTTTTGGCTGCTTAGATAATTGTTTTCTTTTCGGAGGTTAGTCGATACAACTTCTTTTCTTGCACTTAGTATAGGTTTTTCACTAAGGGCATTAAATTCATGATCGATAAGATTTTTTCTTTGTTATAGCTCTTCACGATACTTTTTAGGCTGATGTTTGGCGACTTAAATTGGTTTTTGAGCCATGGAATTTTGCCTAAGATAAGAATAACTAGGTTCTTCGGCCAAAAGATTATGAGCCTTTTAGTTCTGCATAAAAGAATATCTTCTAGCTATACTATTTTTAACTTAGCTTTGCCTATTATTCTATATAAGCTTAAAGCTATTTGATTATTGAGGAATTTGGGTCTATCGATTCTTAAATGTATTCAAGCCAGCCTTAAATCTATTCAGCTAGTCATTTAATTTTGACTCCTAGTTGCTTTTGAAGTACTTTTATTTTGTATTTAGAATTACTTCAGATGGCCGTTTGTTTTTTTAATTCAAAGAGTCTACAGCTGGAGCTCTTCTGCTGGTCAGTGGCTAATTAACTATTGCTGCCATTGGTTTCCTTTCATAAGCTAGGGAGCCTAAGTTTTGGATTTTCTGAGAAGGTGTTAGAGGGTTCATAGTGAATGCTTCTTTGTATTGCAGCTGATTTTCTTTAAGGATGGAAGTACTTTGTTTTGAAAGTGTACTTTGAACTGTATTTTCTTGTTTCAAACCACCTACACAACTTTTAAGTCTATTGAGAAGATCGTCTTACCTACTGCTATCGAACATTATAACTGCTGATTAATATTTATAATATTAAACTGAAAAGATAGCTCTTTGATATCAAACTTATTTTAAAGGGCTCTTTTAGAATCTCTCTGGATTAATTCCTTTTCTGTAAACTGATAATAGTATAGATTTTTATATGCATAATCAAGCTAATATCACTTTTTTTTTGGAGCTTTGGCTTTTCCCTTAACCTCCGCTTCCTTTTCTTACAAAGCTTCTTATTAGACTTATTAATATTATTACTCAGCCATCTAGAGGACAGGATCATACTTGATATGCTAGTTCTTCCCTTTGGCTGCTTTCGTTTGCTTCAATTTGTTATCTTCATGCCTCTTGTTGAACAAGCGTGTAAGTTTAGCTTTCGTTGGACCAGGAATCATTGCAAGAGGGTTTGATTTATCTGTTGAGAAAGGCATGCTGACCAAGTGTTCGCTTAAGGTAAGAGGCGTAATATTGTAATGCTACATAAGTTAAATTGCCGCTTAAATGTTGTCTGCCTTCATTAGTTCAATTAATTGTTGTAATAATAATGGTCCATAGAGACGCTTGACTACACTCCAGCTCGAGCAAAGAGTCACAGTAAAAAGATCGTTTTTGAGCTATTTGGCTAACCTCCTTTGCTTCTTTTAGGATGAAAACTTTCCAAGCCAAGATGGGAAAGCAGGAAATCCTACTGACTCACTGATTTTCTCAGTTGTGTAAACACAATTCATAAAGCCATATGAAGGCATTAATCCCCATTCTTGCTATTTTCTGATCGTCCTATCGAGCATATCTCCAATAACGAATCCTTTGATTCCTTGTACAAACTTATGAAATTTCGAGCTGTCAAAAGGTCTTTTTGAAGCAGAAGTTAAAATGTTTTCGTGGATCATCAATGGAACCATATCACTATCCACGAAAAAGCACTCTACCCTTTCACTAATTTTAAGACCATCGAATTCGGAACGATTCAGTAGGCGTCTTGAAGCTTCAAAGTGATTGATCATAACAGAAGAATCTTTTGTATGCTTATTACGCTTAATCAAAGCATCAATAGTAATCCTTTTGGTTACAGTCCTGAAGATAAGTTACAAATAGTTGAGAATTTGCCGCATATCGTTCTGAAAAGATTAAACCAGCTGCTACAAAGCACGATCTTCACCTGTGCCTCCTTCCTTGGCAATGATTTCTTTGAGTCTTTTGGTGACTTGCATTTTATTGGGCTTGAAGAACTTGACATCAAGGCAATGGTTGGCCAATGATCTTATCTTTTAGCTGGATCGATCGTTACAAACACAGATAATTGGTATCTTACTATTCTTTATCATTTGAATTATTGAAGCAACTCCTCCCCTATCTCCTGAACTCATCCCGTCAACTTAATCCATTATGATCAAAGATTTCTGCAAATTTTTGGCAGCATCTATGTTGTAAGACCCACTCTACAACAGAGCAACTCCGCTTTTATTACGGATATCACTTGCATTGAATTAGCTGACTAAATAGTTATATTAGGCAGCTATCAATCTTGCTGTCGTAGTTTTCCCTATGCCAGGTTCTCCACTCAGAAGAGCTGCTTTGGAATTGATGTTTCCTCCTCCCAACCAACTTCTCGCCTCCTTGACTTCTCTTTTATTTCCATTAATGTGTATGTCGTGCCAAGCTTATAGCCACTCCCTTAGTTGTTTGATTTGGTTAGGCTGTCCGATAACTTCATCCAAGTTATTTGGTTTGTATTTTTAAGTCCAAAGTCGATTAATCGTGGCTAAATCGGTTTGATAATCTTTTTAAATATCCATCTTCTGCTGGTTATTGTCTTATTTTTTAACTAAAAAACTATTCAGCGTATTGGTTGGCTTTGTTTCTTCATCTTTGGCTTCAATTTTCACTGGGTGCAATTCATTATCGGAGGCAACCTTTTTATTCATAAAACTATTAAGTTGGCTAGGGATAACTTTGTTTTTATCAATATGGTGCTGCAAAGGAAAGCCTGTTTTTTACATGAAAAAGTCATCAAGCATTCTGTAAGATATGATAGTAATTCCTCTATCTGCTGCTTCTTTGCTCTTACTTGTCTATTAAATAGGACCTTTTAGCCTTCGGCCGAAGCTATCACGAGCAAACTAGCCTTGAAACAGCAAGTTACACTTCTTTGTTACTGATTTATGGCAATTGCCGCCCAACTGCTGACAAACCTCTATTATTGCATCTCTATCGTATTCATCGTATGCACCTGTAAATGCTATCTCTAGACCTACAAAAGGTCCTGATTTAGTTGGCTGCTCTGCTTTTTTTGTCGCACTTTTTGTTACATTTTTTTTGGGAAGCTATAACTTTCTATTTATCTATTCATCTTTAATAGGATATTACTTGAAGTAACTGGGTTTTTCTGAAACGGCAGTTAAGCTCAACTTCATAGCTTTCTCAATAAGCTTTTATTAAGATTCATTTGTGCCATTGAATTCCTTATACTTTTACTAAGCTTCATTTCTTTTCCTTTCTGCCTTTTACTATTCCATCTTAATTTAGGCACTATCATTTACAATAAACTCTTAGCTACTTTTCCTTTTCTTCTTCTTTTCTTTTTTAAGAAGTGCCATTTCATGAAGAGTAAGCTGAACTTTCTGTCCTTTTTCTCTTGATACTTTCTTGTCATTCTTTTATCGCTAATTCTGATGTTGGGTCATAAAGGTATCTATTTTCTGGTTTCCCTTTAATTTCTTTGCTTGCTTGGCAGCTTCTTCTTAATCTTTTAGCCTCTTTATATCTTCATCATCCTGTAAGTGAAATTGAACATACTACTATTGTTACTATTAGCTAAGCTTCTCAGCATGATCGTCTTTATCAACTGGCAGCAACTACTATGAAGGATTGATCTATGCTAGCTTCTTAAGTCTTCTTCGAGAAGAGTTGGGCTGGCGTTGAGGTTCTTGTATTTCATATTGGGCAATCAACTATTCATCGATTTACTTTTTGCCTTTGGGCTTGGATGTATTCGGACCTTTTTTGGACATAGGCGCGAACTTTCAGAATGAATCAATAATATAATATTATAGCATGAATAAAAAGGCGCAATGGATTCTATCTGAAGCTGAAATAAAAACGCTATAAAGAGAGAGATTCGAGTGGTACACCAAATTCAAATACGACGCCGTTGACCACGGAGTCTTCAACCGAGGTTATTTGCACGAATTCGTGAAATTCGTGCGTGAGCGCAAAAAGAAGCATCCAGCTGAATACCCATTCAAATTCTAAAAGATTGTCTACTACGCAGTTGCGCTCTATAAAAGATACTACCTTGTAAACAGCTACATTTGTGAGGATATCAGCTATACTCAATCAATGATATGTTCCATATATCTTGCGATGAAGTATAACTAATACGATGACGATTTTATGCTCAAAATGGCACAGAAGTGGAAAAACAGGGAGTTTTTTGATTACAGCAAACGCAGCACAACACAAATCGGACCTTTACACTACGGAGAGTAGAACTACACCCAAATTGAACTCTATTTTTTGTCAGGCATCAAATTCCAAACTGGTCTTTCTAAGCTAATCACACCGATTGAATCAATGTATCACATCATCATCAAAGGTAGAAACACATATCAAGAAATCACCACTGGACACAACTAAAAAGATTAAGACACATTAGGTTTGAGATAGGCGATTTTTGATACTTTGAATTTGCTGTATGCCCATCCCACGCTTATTTTTCTATTTTAAGGACCCAAGATAGCTTTGAGTGTTATTTATAAAGTTTTGAGGGAAAAGCAGGTTCCATACCAGAAGCTAGGCGAAGACCTTGTGCCAATCATTTAATAAAACTTGGTGGAAATTGAGCAGATAATAACAATAATTGAGGGAGAAAAGGAAAAGTTGGAGACAGCAAGAGCAGAATTCGAACACGAAAGGTCTAAAATAATTACTCACCAGGGGTTCAGAAAACCGGTTCATAAAGTAGAATCCAAAATGACCCCTAGACTGCAGCCCAGGCACGATTTTATCGTAGACACAAATTGATTATTACCATCTAAATCCTCATAATTATCAAAGAACTTTGAAACCAATCACTTACTAATAGATTTGTTGAGAGTTTCTACAATATACTTCGCAGCTTTGGTTGTGTCCTAATCCAGTGTTGTCTAGCCTTTTTCCACATTTTCAACGATGTCCTTGCAGTTTTAGAGAAACGTGTAACTAATATCTCTGGACATATAGATAAAGCTACCGAAAATACAACCTAAGGGAGATCTCTCAATTTCATATACAGCATGAACGAAGTGGTAATGCGATTAATCTTGCCTAAGGGCAAGCTGGAACTCACAGACTACCTATTTTAACTGTATCTTAAGTACGATGTCCTGAGTTTGTGGCTTAGCCAACCTGTTTTCCAGCTCAATGATATTATACCCTTTCTCAAAGCAGATATCATTAGTGGCAGCCAAAGCTTTCTTTATGTGATCTACTGATTAGAACATGATTTTCCCCCTCAGAAGATCACTGATTTCGCATTTAGTTGAAACCTTTTGCTCTTTCCTAGTTTTCAAAATCTGCGTTATTTCTTCTGTCCAAGTTATCATGATACTTCGCACCACGTCAATGAGCGAGAATTTACCTTGCTGTTACTTTTTGCGCAGGCTTTTATCAATTTTTTCGATGATAAGCTTCACCCTCTCTTGGGTCAGTTCTTTTTTGAACATTTTCTAGAAAATGCGCAGGATCACTTTGAACTGGTCTTTCTATTAAGAGGGAATCTTCATTCCGACCCCGTAAGGGATCCCATATGATATTTTTCTCACATACTCCACCATCTACTTGAACTATGTGTAACACTCTTTGGCTCTACTGTTCACTGTCATAATTTCGTTAAATATTTCAGCATAATCCTTGAAGTACACTACATTTTTAAAGATGTTCACCTTGCAGCTGGCAGGTGGGTCAAAATTTTTGAGTTTGAACTTGTACTCTGCATATTTTTCCATTATATCACTGCCTTCAGGCTTCGTGTTTTGAGTAGTCTTGGAGGAAAGCTTTTGAATGATCTGAAAAAGCTCAGCTTCAATTTGAAGAATGGGTTTTTTATTCATAAACACTTGTTTGTAGAAGAACTCCATAAAGAGCTGCGGGATGATATGAAAGTAGTCCTAATTATCTTAAAATAGCTGCTTTACTAACTCAAATATCCTATCTATGCTCGTTAGCTTAAACTAGTCTTCATATACCATTTTGATTATCTCAAGGATTTGAGGCTTCATAACCTTTTCAATGTTCACAGGCTGCTTTCCTGTGCTTGTGTAGAGTTGAGTAAAGTTGAACTCAAAGGACCTGATTAGTTCTTTGAGCTTTTATCTTTGTTAGGCAGTGATTCCGCCATTCTGTCTCCAGCTTTACCCTTCTTTGTCAAATTTCTCCAGAGCCTCTTTCAAAAATTTTTTGTTTCCCTCACTCATATTGTTATTGTCAGTGGGAAGTATATCTTTGGCTCGATAGAGTGCCTGAAAAGCATCTCTGTAATTTTCAAGTTAAAGATAGCTAACGCCCATGCTAGCCCAAGCCAAAGTATATGTAGAATTATGTTTGACAGCCTTTTTGTAGTACTTGATAGCCTATTAAAAGTTCCTTTTGACTTTATAGATGTTGGCGAGGTTATTGCAGGCATAGCTATAGCGAGGATTCAATTGGATAGCCTTTTTAAAAGCCTATAATGCATATTACAACTTGTTTTGCTTTTGGTAAAGTATTCCTATATTGTAATAAGTTAAAGAATTGTTGGGGTCGCTCTTTATGCTCATTAGATACAAAGTTATTGCCGTGTTGGTATCTTTCATGTCTTCTAATAAGGCTCCTGTTGAGTTGTAGACCTACCCTATTATCTTTTTGAGCTCTTTCGCACAGCTTGCTGCTTTTTTATAGTACTTCAAAGAAATCTAAAACATCCTCTTTTGCCTATAGACATAGCCGAGTTGATAGTAGAAATAATCCTCCGATATGCCGTGCTTTGTTATCAGCTACTCAATCTGTTGCTCAGAATACTTCAGAATGTCGAATATAGCACTGATATTCTTGTGCGGAGGCAGATATAATTTGTCTTTTTTGATTGCCTGCAGCAGCCAATCAATTGCTGACTCGTAGTCTCTCTTTAGCATGTAGTTGATGCCGATATTGTTGAAGCAACTCACAAACATCGGGCGGATCTCCAAACATTTCTTATACCACTTTATCGCTTCATCATAGTTGTTGAGAGTATCACCGTAAACAATCCCAGTCTCATTAGCTGCACGAACATACTAAGGATACAACTCGAACAGTTCTTTGAGCTTCTAAATTTTGAGTTAAGGCGTTTTTTAGTTTCTAGCCAGAACGAACAAAGCAGGTCTGTTCTGACTGTCTAATGAAAGCAACTTATTCGCATAATCTATAGCCTTTATTTTCTCAACTCTTTTGTACTCATAAATATAAGCAATGCATTCATAGGGAGGAGTCCAATCGTTTTTGAGTTAGATAACTTTGCTGTAATAGTCGAGCGCCTCATCGAAAAATAGTTTGTTATTGAGAAGACATGCGTAACCAAACAGGAGCTGGTATTTTTAGGGAAAAGTATCGATCATCGACCGATACCATTTGATGCCCTTCTCCATCTCCTAGCTATTATCTCTGATCGCTAGAAAGCAGAGGTTCAGAGCATCATAGACCGTACCCTTATACATTCCTTTCTTGATTCCTTCTTTGTACCACTCATAAGGAAACCACTAGTAGTAGCAGTTGGCCTGCTCATATTGGCCTAGGCCATCAATATCTAGATTTTACTGAATGTGACGGCAAATATACTATTGATAGAGCGGGATGGCCTAACAGTACTTTTTTTACTCAAACATCAGGGTTGCCTCCCTGAGTTCAAGTGGAAGCATTTCTTCAGAAAGCGGTTCTACTGGAGATTATTTCGGAGGTTATGGCGGGACGGGTGGAACCTGGGTCGGTTAGATGCTGTCTGGAGCACCTTTTTTGATAAGTTAGCTAGAAGAAGTACAACAGCCCATATAGTATTTATTAATCTGATACTTTGCCATGTCCCAAAATGAAGCAAATTCTAATTAAACTTCAATCGTTTGACTTTTTGGGAAATAGCCATAACCAAGTTGGTTTAGATTTCTTGATTACTTGCTAATTAAAATTAGGCTGATAAAAATAGGTATTGCTAAAAAAAGATCTCTGATTTCAGCTTTGGGCCTTTATTGTGAAAAATTGTAGGTTGTCCAAAAATGAAGATTATTTCGAAGCCATATTTCCAATTAAAACAAAGGGGTTGGGGTT
>Ga0316217_10001451_pt1 | contig 30795 bp, 13 predicted proteins | sample 1anoAmetaG_FD_203633 | JGI IMG/M metagenome (GOLD analysis project Ga0316217, IMG submission 203633) | Freshwater microbial communities from Trout Bog Lake, Wisconsin, USA - 1anoA | ecosystem: Environmental > Aquatic > Freshwater > Lake > Hypolimnion/Profundal zone | place: USA: Wisconsin... | reverse complement strand
GATGCGAGTCAGGGACGGATACACGCGCCCTTCGGCCAGTTCACTCTCCCGGACCAAGCCGGCCAAAGTGCGCGCCGCCGCAATAAACATGGACTCGGTGACCCGGCTGGCGCCGGTGCAGACCACGCCCAACCCCACGCCGGGGAAGATGTAGGCATTGTTGCCCTGGCCCGGCACCAACGTCCGGCCGTTGAGGGTAACGCTCGCAAACGGACTGCCGCTGGCAAACACGGCCCGCCCTTCCGTCCACGTATAGGCTTCTTCGGCGGTGCATTCCGCCTTGGAGGTGGGATTGGACAGCGCAAAAATGACCGGCCGTTCGTTCATGGACGCCATCAGGTTCACGATTTCGCGGGTGAACGTCTTGGCCTGGCCCGAGACGCCCACGAGCATGGTGGGTTTGATGGTCTTGACGGCGGACAAGAGGTCGGCGCACGGGGCGTGGTCGTGGGCAAAGGGCAGTTTGTGTGCCGTCAGCGAATCACGACCTTTGACTATCAGCCCCTTGGAATCCACAAACCAGCAGCGCTGATGCGCCGCCGCCGAATCAAGTCCCTCGGCCATCAGCACGTTGACGATATTCTCGGCGATGCCGATGCCGGCCTCGCCCGCACCGAGGAAGAGCACCCGTTGGTCGCGCAGTTTCCCGCCCGTGAGGCGCAAGGCGGACAACACGCCCGATAGCGCCACGGAGCCGGTGCCCTGAATGTCATCGTTAAACGTGCAGAACTGGTCGCGATAACGCGCCAAGAGCCGGAAGGCGTTTGAATTGCCAAAATCCTCGAACTGCACCAGCACGCCGGGAAACATCTTCTGCGTGGCCAGCATGAATTCCTCAATGAGCGCATCGTATTCCGGACCGCGCAGGCGTTTTTGCCGCAGGCCGATATAAAGCGGGTCGTCCAGCAACGCGGCGTTGTCCGTGCCCACGTCCAGGGTCACGGGCAGACATTGCGTGGGGTGGATGCCGGCGCAGGCGGTGTAGAGCGAAAGTTTGCCCACCGGGATACCCATGCCCGAAGCGCCCAAGTCCCCCAGCCCCAAAATCCGCTCGCCGTCGGTCACCACGATGACTTTGACATCACGCGTGGGCCAGTTATCCAAAACTTTTTCCACATGGCCGCGATCGTTGATGGAGATATAAAGACCGCGCGAACGGCGGAAAATGTGGCCGTACTCCTGACAGGCCTTGCCCACGGTCGGCGTGTAGATGATGGGCATTAGCTCCTCCAGGTGATCCATGACCACGCGATAAAACAACGTCTCATTCCGGTCCTGCAGGCCCACGATCTGGATGTAGCGTTCCAAGTCGCTGGACTTGCTGCGGAAATTGGCCATGACGCGGCGCACCTGCTCGTCCATGGTTTGGACATGCGGCGGCAGCAGGCCGCGCAGGCCCAACTCGTCGCGCTCGGCCTCCGTGAAGGCGGTGCCTTTGTTAAAAACTGGATTGTGCAGCCAATCCACGCCTTTGACGGGCATGGCCCGGTTGACGCGGCTGGAATGGGATCGTTTTGAACTGGTCGTATTCATGCGTAATAATGATGTAAAACAAATGTCACAGAGGAATAACTAACAGAAAGACGCCGCCGATGCTGGCCGTTAATTGGCAAAACCAGTGTGTTTATTGCACAAGTTCCGGCGGCCGCGCAGAATGGAACAAAATCCACTCTACTGCGCCAGCAAGGTAGGGCGCCCCACTCCGTGCGCGCCGCTCAGGGTGAACCAGACCGCGTAGGTTGGCCGACGGCGGCGCGCAGGGGACTGCGCGCCCTACCAGCGCCTGCTTTGCCTCGTCGTTTCTCTGTCGCTCCGCTCTGTGGCACATAACACGGGGGCCGATTTGGAAATCGGCGAGCCTAATCTACGCCTGCCAGGTTTGGAAACGTGCGCTACGCGAAACCGGCGCGACGCCGCCATTTGAAAAGGCGACTGGAAACAACCACCGGATCTTGATCCGCTCGACCGATCTTCGGGCTGGCCGCGCGGCGGCGGGTCTTCGACACAGTCGCGCTTTGCCAGAGGGGTGAATGGCTCTTAAATTGCTATAATATTGTGGCGTGCAGTATGTTGCGAATGTACCAATGTCGTACCTACGGCGCTGGGGATGGCAAGGTGCGTTTTCGGGGCACCTCCAGCCAGCGTTCCGGCGTCGTGCGCGCGGCGAGCGCCTCGCCCGCGAGTCCCCGTCCTTGCTACAGGAGAAGGCTGATTGATCATGACTCCACGCGCTCTGTCTGGTTATTGAACCGGCGTCAGACTCAACGCCGAAATGCGAATGCCTTTGCCAGCCAAACCGGCGGGATTGATTATGAGCCGCTGCGCGCCGGGTTTCGGGAAATCAATGACTCCCACCCGGTAAATACGGAACCGGGGCAGCGCCCCGCCGAAAACTTCGCGTTTTTCCCTTTCGCCGGTGTCAATGAGCGGAAAGGTCAGGCTGGTATTGCCGCAATGCACCCGCCATTCAGAATAGTCGTCCTCAGCGGGACAGGTGTATTCCACGTCGAGATAAAAAGAACCCGGCTCCACGGTCCGAAAGTCCCAAGCAGCCGAACTGTTTGCGTCCTGCCAGCCAGCCACGCACTCAGCGTGTCTCCAGTCGCCGAACTTTTCCATCCAATCCACTTTGGTTCGCTGACACCCCGTCAGCTCCGCCGCGCCGGTTTTCAGCGGGTTGCTGCAACCGTTGAGAACGAAGTTTTCGCGGCTCGCTTCCGCCGGTGCCGCCAATTCCACCGACACCACCGGAATGAGGACATCAGGACGTTGCGAAGGCAGCGTGATTTCCAGGGTTCCCGCCTTCACCCTAAGGGCCAGCTTCCTGCCATTTTCTAACCGAGCGCTTTTCACGTTCGTCTTAAGGCCGGGCACTATCAGCCGTCCGTCGGCGGGCCAATTAAAGACGTGAAGGAACAGCGTGTTGCCGCGCAGCGTGCATTCGCCCCACGCGAGGGAACCGAACGGCGTTGGGTCGGTGCCTTCGATGGCATCTTCATGGGCATGCACCCAGCGGCCGACTTCGCGGAGGATGCGGGCAGATTGCGCAGGAATGCGGCCCGTGCCATCGGGACCTACGTTAAGCATATAGGTGCCGCCGCGGCTGACGACGCGCACTAGGCGTTCCGCAATCTCGGTGGGACTTTTCCAATTATGATCATTCTTGGCGTATGCCCAAGTGTCGTTGTGTGTGTCCGGGGTTTCCCACAGCCCGGGACGCGGCAGGGGCGGAATCTCCTGGTCTCCCAACGTGTCGTAATCGCCAAGATTGTTGCCGATGCGGCTGTTCACCAGACATTGCGGCTGGAGTTGGTGAACCAAGTTCACAAGCAACTTCGACTCTTCCGGCTTGATCGGCCCCGGCGTATCGAACCAAATGCCCGCTACCGAACCGTAGCCGCGGAGCAGCTCCTCGATTTGCGGAATGGCCTTGGTTTTAAGGTACTGCGGGAAATCGCGTCCTTCCTCTGGCCAGTCCCAGGTGTTGCCCATCGCGTCGTGTTCATGCCAGTCCACCGATTGGGAATAGTAAAACCCCAGCCGCTCTCCCTTGGCGCGGCAGGCCGCGGCCAATTCCTTAAGCGGATCGCGCTTGAACGGCGTTGCGGCCACGATGTTGAAAGCGCTGGCCGCCGAATTAAACATGGCGAAACCTTCGTGGTGTTTGGCGGTGATCATGATGTGGCGCATCCCCGCCGCTTGGGCCAGTTCCACCCATTCGTTGGCATTGAAGTTCGTGGGATTGAACTGCGCCGCCGTTTTGGCATACTCGGCGGCGGGAATCTTGGCGCGGTTCATCAGCCATTCGGCGATGCCGTAGTAGGTCTTGCCGTTCCATTCGCCGCCCAACTCAGAATAAAGCCCCCAATGAATGAACATGGCAAACCGCGAATTTTTCAACCACGCGCCCCGGGTCAGGTTGGTCTTCACACTGCCGCCGCCCCACATGTCGGTAGAGGTGCCGTCCAAGGCGGACTTGGATTGCTCGGCAGCCAACGCCAACATGGGCGACGCGGTCAGCAGTAAAACAGTGAGGATCAGGATGGCCGTTTGATTCGTTGCATAGCGGCGTTTGGTTTCAAGAAACAGTCGTCTCATGGGGTTCCATTTTTGTTGAGTTGGTTTGGTGCATTATCTGGCCGCCGCAACGCCATTTTTGCCGGCATTTTTGGCGCTAAAGCGAATCGTGTGGGAACCACTGGCGGGGAGCGGGACATTAAAGGTCTGTAGCCACCGCTGCGTGGCCGGGTTGTAGTCCGTCTGCCAGAAGTCGTTGCCGTGGACGCTTTGATCGAGGCGTTGCCCATCCACTGCGAGCGAATAGCCAGCAGGAGCGGTGAGACCCGCAAAGGTCATGGGCAAATACCCCACTCCGCCTTGGACGGTCACTTCAGCCGTCTGTTGATCATTTACGGTCATCCGCAGGGGATAAGGGTTGAGCACCGAACCGCGTTGGGCCGAGCATTTCAAAGTGTTGCCGGCGGCTTCCCGCTGAACCGGTTTCCACGTGTCGGCTTCCCCGGCTAGAAGGTCCTTGAATTCTTGGTCCGGGCCGTAATAGGCCGACGCCACAGCTGGGAAGACAACCAGCTCCAGATCCGCCTCCACAAAGTCGCCCGGCAGCAATTCGTGGAGGCCGGGTGGCGGCGCCAGTTCCACCACGGTGCGGTTCTCGCTGCCCTGCTCGGTGCAGAAGAAGGAAACATTCGGTTGCAGCGCTGATTTGCCGTCGAGCACCGCTCCCCACTTGCGCACAATGAAACCGCGACTGGCGGCGGCAGTGCCGGGGCGAAGACTGGTAGTGTGGAGTGCCGATAATTCCACGCCGTGGAGGGACACCCACGGCTGCGCGCCGGCCAGGGGCACGGCGACACGGTCGAAGACATTCTTGGCGTGTTTGGGACTCCATTCCTCACGCAAGCCGCTCAGGTCCCCGACCGCAACGCGGCGGGCAGGCGTTTCGTTGTAAAAATCTGCGCCCAGTTGGAAAAACGCCAGCCGCCGCCATTGCATCGGCCGGCGCACATCATACCGGAGGTGGAAGAACGTCCGAAGGTAGTCCTGACTGCGTGGCACCGAGACGTCCATGCGCGCGGCCAGTTCACCGCCGGCTGATTCCTCGGTATAGCTCACGTCCGAGAGGCACGGACCATAGGCGCGATAGTCCGTGCGCGTGGCGCGCATAGGCTGATAGCCTCCGGACGCATCCTGCCACATCAGAAAATCGCCGCCGCCACAGTTGTCGGCCCAGTCCCATGGTTTGGCTGATTTACTTTGCGACAAGGTCATTAGCGGCCGCACGTCGTCAATAAAACAACGCCGCTGCAACCGTCCGGGCTCGAAACAGATGTTCTCACCGAAACTCCCGATGGCGGCCTGATCCCAGAACTGGTTGTGGCCCCAGCCAATCAGTGAAAGCTGCGCCACCGACGCGGCGAAGACACCGCCGTAGCGCGCATAAACCATCTGGAAAACCAACTCGCGTTGCGAGTTCGGCGGCAGCCGCACAAACGCGCAACCATGGAACCACGGCCCCTGATGTGGCAAGACGCCTTTATCCAGGCGCTGGTGCCAGTCCTTCGAAATTTGCACCGGCAACCCCGTGGGAGTGCCGTCGGCCGCGCACAACATCGGCGTAAAGCCGGTGAGGTTGAGGTTGTGCTCCTGTGTGAACATGAGTCGGGCCAGCGCCGGACGATCAGAATCATTTCGAAACGCAAGATTCCAGCGATCCAAGCGATCCCATCGTGCCGCCGAATTAAGCTCGCTGCTTTGATTGCTGTCCGACTTCTCTGGCAACTGGATTGTCTGGCAACCGAGATCTTCGTCGTACCCGACTTTCAGCGCGGGATCCGCATTCAGATTCGGGCGGGGGGATTTGGGGTTGCCAAAAACTTCAAGGTGAACTGAAGTGTTCGCCGTCAGCACAGCGGAGGCGCGGTAATCCCCCAGGCGTAATTCCGCCGTGCCGTTAGTGGCGAGCGCTTTGGGTTCCAATTCCAGACGCAAGGCCAGCCGGTCGGGCCACGCGGAGATTTCCAGACGGGCGCCACCAGGAAACTCTTTGCCGCGGCTGTCAGCAAATTGCAATCCCTCAATCACTACGCGTTGAAAAAAACGACCGCTTTCAACAAACTGCACTGGCTGGAAGAATTCATTCTTGGGTTCCATGTGTCCCACGCAAGTGAACCGGTGGCCTGCCACGACAACTGCGCAATCCCAGTCGACAACCGGCAGCCCGGCAAGCGTGGTGCGACCGGGCTGAACCGCCTTTTCCACCCCGATCGGTTCCCTCCACTCGCCGGCCCGCAACGCCCGCACCTGCTTCGTGTCGAATGCCAGTCCCCACAGGCCGGATTGAAAGCAAAGCGTTTCCGTGGCCGGCGGCAGTTTGCTTCCCATGCTCTGCGGCGGCCCGTCCGCCCACCAAAACAAGGTATAATCCTCCAGTCGCGGCATCAGCGCCACTGGCGCATCCGCTGCTATCGCAGCGTGGCAGCAGGCTGGCAGCGCCAGCAGCAGCAACAGGACAAAACGCATACTATGCTTCAGCCTGGTTGGGGTATGTCTCATAAAGCATCCTAGCGCGCATGGTCAGGCAGTTTCACAATTTGCATGTCGGTGAGGTGGCCAACAAGTTTGATTTCCCATTTCCATCACACTGATATTGAGCATTTCTCACATCCAATTTGTTCTTTATGGACACTTCGAGTACAACGATGGACATTATGCCGGTCATTTCTTTGGCAGAAACTTTTTAATCGCAGAAGCAACCTGCCGTCCAAGCAAATCATAGCCCTCCGGCTTGTAATGGATGCCGCCGGCATCATGCAGTTCAGGGTGGGGGGAAACCAGGCTGAAAAGATCGTCCTCAGAAATTCCAGCCTGCTCGATGCACTTATGGGCGATGGCGTTTCGGGCTTTGACCTGCTCGTTTAGCTCCGGCTTGCCGTCCCTGATGAATGTGGTGGTGGTGGCCCAGATCAGTTTTGCTTTGGGGGCGCTTTCTTGAATGGCCGCCAGAAACGCTGGGAAGGCGGCACGGTATTGAGCTTCGCTGTAGCTAGCGCCATGCAACCCGTTGTTGAAGTGAATGACATCAAACTTCATCTGCCCGAGAAACAGCTTCAACTGGCTCAGCAGCATCGGGTCGGAAATGAATTGCGAGGTGCAAATTCTCGCCACATAAGCTTTTCCCGTCAGTTGCTTCTCAACCACTGGACAGTAGCCCATCACAATGGAATCGCCAATGAGCAGGATATGGGGCAGATCATTTTTATCAAGGGACGGAAACCAGTTGTTGCACCACTCAATGGATTCCCGGTGTCCTTTACCAGATTCATCAGCCATCACGGTGAAAGCCATGGAGAACAGAACCAGCACGATGCTTAAGCGACAGCTCATTTTTTGCACGAATATTGATAGGATTGATTTCATTGGTATTGGTGTTTGGTGTATTCCTGCAATTCAATTCATTCCGTGCTTTTCTCCCACCGCAGGTTGCGGAATTGTGGTTCCGGCCCCTGCCAGTTTGCTCCCATTGTCACGGTCTTTTCCTTCCCGTCAATTTTTCCGCGCAGTGTTTCTTGGGGTCCCAACCTCAATTCGTTGATCCCGTTCCAATCGGTAAGGGACGCGCCCGCCGCGTTACGAAAGTCGGCAGGTTGCAGCACCATACTCTGCCAGTCGTTTCCGTCCGTGACCCGAACTTCGGCAGCGTAATCGTCAAGCCCGATGACCAGCTTGTGGGGTTCCTCGCAGCGCACCTCCAGTGCGAGTTTCGCCCCCACCGGAGCCTGCCATTGCGGATCGTGGAGTTTGTGGGTCTTGCGCGCCCAGTTGTCGGTCAGTTCGTAAGTAAACCATTCCTTCTGCCAGTCTTTTTCAAAGCTCTCAATCAGCAGTGACGGCGTCACGGTTGCCTGAACTCCGGCCGCCTTGAGTTGAGCGGGAGTTGCCACGAGCATGCGCGAGGAAAGGTTAAACTGCTGGGCGGTGTAGCGACCGTAATAATACCCGGCACCGGTGACGGGCTTGTCCAGGGCATAGAGCACATTGGCATAAACCCAGAGCGGCTTCTCGATGGCGAGCAGCGGCAGATCCGCCGTCCAACTTTTTCCATTCGGTTTGGCCTCTGCATGGTGCCAGAAACGGGCCACCGCATTATCCCGGTCGTTCTTCTCCCCCGCCATCTGCCCTTGTTGGGTGTAATAGATGTCTACCGAGATAATCTGCCGGCTCGAATCCGGATTCACCGTGAAGGACGGGACGCCGTCCGCCGTTTTCAATTTCAGGGAGGCGTCGGGCGTCTGCGGAAGCTGGAAGTCGCCTTTCAAATGCTGGTCAAACCACAAGGGACCGGCGACTTGGTAGGGTTCAGTATCCTGATGGTTGTGATGCGGCGAGCAGGTTATTCGCCAGTCTTGGGTCCTGATTTCCCCAAGGGCCTTTTGCAAATCATCAATGCGGCCATGAAAATCATTCGCGGGACTGAGAAACACCATCGGGCACGAGATGCGTTCGAGACTTTGGTCGTCATTGATCGTCGCCCGATACAGCGGGTTTTCAGAAGTGCGATCACTGAGACCGCCGCAGGACGGCGCTGCCGCCTTGACGCGGGCATCTGCCGCCGCAGTCATGACGGTCAGCTTACCGCCCATGGAATGTCCGTAAACGCCGAGCTTTCGCGCATCCACTTGCGGCTGCTGTTCCAAGAAGGTCAACGCGCGCCGCGCGGCGAGCGTGCATAGAAACCACGGACTGTTGCGAGGCGACTCCACGGCATCCAGCGTCCATGTGGCGGGGGCCACGGATCCAAATTCGTTCTTCGCGTTGCGGCAGGGGGCATGATAAGCATCCAGCGCTCCCCAGTCGGTGGTAAGTTTGTAAGCCGGATCGTTAGTCTTTGCATCCCAGAAAAGTTTCACCGTCTCGCCATTGACCTCATAACCCGGCGCGCTGACTCTTCCCGCCCAGGCGATGGAAATTGTGGCATAACCGCGCTTCGCATTGGTCAGCGGCGCCCGGTAGTCAGCAAACTGTCCGCCGCCATGCATCTGGACCAACCCTGGCAGGTTTATGCCGCCTTTGGGAAATCCATAGACCGCCGCCATCATCGCTTTCTGCCCCTTGAAAATCCCGATGCGATAGCGCACCACCCGCAGCACCACGCCGTCTTCTTCCCACTGCTTGAGCACCTCGGTCTCCAACGGTTCCTTCTGCGGATCGTATCCGGCCCAAAGCTCTTCAAAAGTTTGTGGCGCTTTGCCGCCTTTGAGCGGAGAGAGCGAATCTTCCGCGCCCATGGTTGCTTTTGCGACCAAGCCGGCAAGGGTCGCCAGGATGAGGAGCGTTATGAATTTCCATTTTTTTTTCATATTTTCATTGGGCTTGTAGCGCGATCATCGCTTCCGCGTAGCGTTGACCCAAGATTCGCGCGGATTTGGCGTCAAAATGCAAGTGATCGCCGCAGTCTTTAAATCCCCGGGAGGAAACACAGGCGTAGCCTTTCACAGTGTTTGTTAAATCTTGTAGCATCGCGTTGAACTTTCCCGTGTCTGCCAGATTATCAGGATTAAAGGTTCCCAACTCGCCCGCGACGAAAGGGAGGTTGGGCGCGTCAAACTCCCGGCGCAACCGCGCAATCAGGCTGGCCAGAGACTGGCCATAGGTGGCGCTGGCGGAACGGTCGGATTCGCCCTGGTGCCAAAGGATGCCCTTGAGGACGCCAACCTTTTGCGCCTCACGGACACGCCTAAGCATATCGTCATAAGGGTGGGTGTGCGTGGCCTGATCTTCCGCCCTCGGCGCCCAAGCCTTGATGGAAGTTCCCCCAACTGCGCAAGGAATCAGGCCTATTCGCATCCGGGGATTGGCCGCTGCCATTTGTTCACCGAATGCCAAGCCCGGGCCGACGCCCACAAAAGGCTTGTCAAAATGCAGCGGGTCGCAGGCCGGTTTCCAATTGAGTTCCTTGGTCAACATAAGGACGCGCGGGTTGGTTGTTCCAGATGCTTTATCGATTTGCCCACGTCCAGCCATGTTCGACTGGCCAATCAAGAGATATAGATGGAAATTCGGATCGGATAACCGGTCCGGAGTCTGGCCAAAAACGCCAACCGCCTGCAGGAGGCAGAGAAAGGCCATCAAGACGGGATGTTGTTTCAGAAAATTGCCCCCGCACTGAACGATGCCCAGGTTGTTGTTTTTCATTCCTTCCATGCAATGGCCTTCGTGTTTTTTGGCAGGCGATTGCCGCTCTGCGAAATCTGTTCCCGCTCATTGGCACCGGCTTGAACCAGACAACTGGGCAAACCCGTCACTTTGCAGTTTGATAAACAAATTTCAGAACTATCGGTCGCTTCCAAAACCGCCATGCCATCGGCCTGGAGGTTGGAATCACGAAGCGTGAATCCATTGACATCCTCCAGAACAAATGCCGGACGCTTCTCCGCTTCAGTATAACTGAATTGGATTTCATTCAGCTCGATATTCTGCGCATGCCGGATGGACATCCCATACGAAGGCAGGCTTCCAAAAAAAAATTGCTCGGGATAACGCTTTTCATCCTCGGGAACCGTTCTTTCAGACCTGTCGGCCGGCCCCATTCCCGGAAATTGAATGACGATGTTATCCAGCCGGATGCCCGAAACTGGGTGGCCGGGAATCCCCGTGATCATGATTCCTGAACGGAGCTTGTCAGCGGTGGTCACCGTGGCGCGGACGTTACTGATGGTGATATTTCTCAACGCCCCGACTTTCACCGGTGAGCCGTCCGGTTCGGGCGTCTGGTAGGCCGCCCCTCGATTGCCCAAGCGGATGAATAGCGGTCCCTCCACCCGATCCATGATGATGTTTTGAATCAATATATTTTCCAGGGTTCCGCCGTCAACGCATTCGAGCTTGATGGCGCCCATTCTGACATCCCGCATCACACAATCCGAGACGATGATATTCCTGAAGCCAGCCCGGGATGAAGTGCCGCACTTGAAGGCGGCGGTGTCGCTGCTGATGACACAATCTTTTACAAAAATATTTTCGCAGGGTTTCCCGAAACTGCTCTTGAGGCAAACCGCGTCGTCGCCTGATGAAATATTGCTGTCCGAGATGAAAACGTCACGGCATCCGTCAATGTCAATTCCGTCATTGTTGTGATTGGCCCGGTGGCTGATGTTCACGCTCCGGATATGGACGTTGTCGCAATCCACCAGATGGACCCCCCAGGATGCCGGGTTATTCAGGTTGACATTCTCCAACCGGACATTCTGACACCGATAAAATCGCATCAACATGGGTCGGCGCCCGAGTTCCTTTTGTCCGGCAATTTGAACCGGGAACGCGTCCGGCTGCCCGCGCCCGTCAATCGTGCCGGGGCCTTCAATCCCAACATCAACCGCCTGCTCCGCCACCAGTAGCGCTTGAATGTATTCTGAGGCGGTTAACACCTGTCCCGTCGGAACTTTTTGACTGGCGACGACTTCTCCGGAGCCCGGATTGCTGGTGGGATAGTCCGCCAAGGAACGGCTCCCCAGCAACTCAGCTCCGCCTTGCAAAGACAGCCGGACATGACTTTTTAGATAGAGGGTGCCCGTGACAAATTGTCCCCGGGGAATCAGCACCCTGCCGCCGCCCTGTTCATGGACTTGATCAATAGCCTGTTGGATCCGGGCGGTGTTGATGGCTTTTCCATCACCCACAGCTCCGCAATCGGCAATGGAAACATACAGGGCCGATGCCTTCAGTTGGCCGGATGCGGCTATGAAAAGAATTATGCCGGCGAAATATTTCATGGCGTTACGGTTTTTTGAAGCTTAACAATATCTTCTGTGATCGGCCGGTTTCGCGGTCTTCGATATGGATCCGCCACACGTTCTCGCCAGCGGCCTCGACCAATTTCACCTTGCAATCGGCCGCGGAGTCGGCAACCAACGGCTTCGCGCTGTAAAGGAACAAATCGCCTTCGCGAGCGCCCGCATCGGTCAGTTCGATGTGGATTCCGTTTGAAGAGGGCTTAACGCTCTTGAGGTCAGCCGCGCCGCAGAAGATATGCAGGTTGGATCCGATGACCACCGGCTGTCCGGGGTGGGCGTCAAGATCGGTCAGGCAGAGGTGCTGGCAACCGCTGGCGGGCAGCGCGGGCGTTTCCCACCGACCGGTGGCAAGGCCCAGGAATCGGTTGTCCCAGAAAGACCAGACCGCATAGCGGTGCGCCGGATTGAGGCCGGCTTTGGCGAAATCCAGCGTGATGGCCTGTTCCTGCCGCCCTGGATTCCACAAGAGAGCGACCGTCCAATCACCCCACGGGCGTTGGACTTGGCTGATCAACCGGGGCCACTCCTCGCTGGTGCAAAGGTCGAGGATTTGGGTGTGTTCCTTCGCAGGCGGAGTCAAGATCTCGGTCATGCGCCAATAGGGTTTGAAAATGTCCCACTGCCAGAAATCGGAGGTAAAGGCCGCGCCGGAGGAAAGCCCTATCATGCTGGCATAAGTTCTGATCATTGGCCAGCCGTCGTCAATGTTGCCCACGTCCTTGAGGCCGGTGGCCAGATAATAGCAATCATTGTCCACCGCGAACCACCGGCCATTGAGGTCATAGGAGCGCAGGACTTGGTCAACGGCCTTGCGAACTCCGCCGCGATAGGCATCCGAACTGGTGCGGCTGGCATCCACCAGCCCGACGGTCGCGCGGTTAGGCGTTTCCGTGCAAAAAAGAATATAAGTGTCCTCGCCGGCCACCTGGCGGATGTTGGTATAATGATCGCGGAGGATTTCAAAGCTGGTTTTTTTCTTCTCATACCAGCCGCCCCCGCCGATGTTGTTGAAATCGAGTTTGAGATAGGTGAATCCATTCGTCACCGCATGGTGAACCCGATCCGCAATGTAGGCCTTGGCCCGTGGTGCCGTTGGATCAATCCATCCGGTTTCATCAGGCCGGAAGGGCGACTCTTTTTTGAACTTTTTGCCCCAGACCGTCTCCAGATTGGCTGGATCATTCAGCCAAGGCGCTTTCACTCCAATCATGGTCAAGGCCATCCAGAGTCCCGGTCGGGCTCCCGTCGCGGCAATTTTCCGGGCATAGAACGACATTCCATTTGGAAATTTTGCGTTCGCGTCCCAGTTGCCATCAAAATCCTGATAACCGTCATCAATTTGAATCACTGCGGGCCGCAGCCGACCGGCGGATTCCGCCACGATGTCCACGATGCCCAAAACATCCTCGCCGGTGATTTTCGAGGTCTTCAGATACCAGCTACACCAACCAGAAAGCGCCCCCTTGCTGGTGCGGGCGTGATGCGTCTGCGCCACCCAGTCGGCCTGGCGTTGCAGGGCCGCGCTGGGCTTCTCCATGAGCAGGATGCTTTGCTGTCCCCACCGGGTTTCGCCGGGATCCACCTGCACGCCGCTCATTTCCGACTCAATGATTAAGGAAGTCCGGCCATCGCCTTCATAAATGAGGCTGGAGTTCAAATAAGCAATGGGATCACCCACCGGGGCAATCAGGAAGCCCACTCCGTCACGACGGTAGAAGCCTCCTCGTTCCTTGATGACCAGGCGGTTGGTGAGTGTGTTAAGCGCACAAACGGCACCTGGCACCTGGCTTTGAAAGTTACCCGTCAGCCGGGTGATGAGCCAATCGGCTGGATTGCCCTCAACGGAAAATCCAGAAGCTTCGGTTTGCACCGGCGTCAGGCTCGACACTTTAATGGGCCGCACGCCACCATTGCGAATGCCGGCTTGAAAGAGAACCCCGGACACCCCCGGAATCTGGCCCAGCCGAAGCATTAGATCCAGATGGTCGGTTTCAAAATGGATGGTCGAGACGGCAACGGTCGCCTGGCCATAGGGCCTTGATTCGGTAGTATGGGTGATCGTTTGAACCAAGCCGCCATCAGAAGTGATACGACGTTGTTTTCCCTCCATTTCGAGCAAGGCGGAAAACTGGGAGGAAAAAGCCGACAGCCCGGACGCCTGCAATGTTACTGAGCGACCTTCTCTGGCATAAACAGCCGCAACCGCGTTTGGGTTGGACCCGGGTGACTGCGCCAGGCAGTTCGCCAGCGAGAGCAACAGAACTGCGATAAAACTGCTTTGTTTTTTCAACGTGTTCACATTGGCTGTTGGCCCGTTCTTTATAGCTGCAAACATTTCAAAATTCATTTTATGGGTTCGGATCAGGGGCTTACCATCCGATAGAACTGTTGCAGGGCATTTGGGGACACCCGACTAGTATAATTAAACTGCCCATTTCCCGGAAAGGTGTTCGAGGTTTCCAGGGTCCATTGCGCCCACGGCAACGCCAGATTGGTCGTGGTAAACAGCCGCCAGGATTGTCCCGCCGGTCCGCTGCCGCTGATTTGGAAGCCGCTCGCACCATCACCGCCGCCCGCACTGCCGCCCACCGAGCTGGCGTTGGTAAAAACAACCGGGACCGACGGCATGCTTGTGACGGTGTTCGGATTTCGAAAACGGAAGGTGCGGGTGACCGGGCTGCTCTGAAGAGCGGAAATATCCTGATAATTGGTGCTGCCCAATTTTAGATTAAAGGTGATGTCCCAATTGAGGCTTGTGCTGTTATAATCCGCCTGCCAGAAGTCATTGCCATTGACTGCCTGGTTGACGAATGACCAGCTGGTTCCCTCCAATTCCTCCACGAGGGGATTCTGATAAGTGGACACGCCGGTGAAGGTCACCGGCACATAATTGAGGCCGCCGGTCACGGAAAACTGCGCAAAGTCATTGGTCACCCCAATGACAATAATGGGATAGGTCTGCACCAGCATTCCCGCCGAGATATTGAGTGACAGGTTGTTGCCGATCGCCTCGCGCAACACCATTTTATAAGTGTTCGCGTAATTTGTGGCCGCCGTGGCCAGATTAATGTCAGGACCGTAATATTCGCCCGGCCCAGAGGGCAGATAAATACGCTCAATGACTGCCTGCACATAGTCCCCCGCCTGGAGCGTGGTCACGCTCGGAGGCGGCACTATGTCAATAGTAGATCCGATGTAACCAGAGGCCAGACTATGTTCGACCAAATAAGGCGGCACGTTATCCACACCATTGATCCGCGCCTTCCATGAACGGATAATGTAACCTTTAACTCCCGGACTATAACTTGAATCGCCTCCACTATAGACAAGACTATGAATGGAGATCCATGGTTGACTGTTTGTCAGGACAACCGCCAAGCCAACATTTTTGTTTTGTCCCGAGGGTGCGGCGCTCCATTCCCTGACCGTATTGGTTTGGTTGCTGTATCCGTAAGCCAGATTCGTTCCGTTATTGTAGGCATAGCTATCCCCCGGCATTTGAAAAAAGACCAACCGGTTAAAGGAGAGGTTGGAATTGACGTTGATCGTCAGCTGATGCAGTCCCCGAGTGTAGTCATCGGACCGGGCGAGCGAGGCGCTGTAACTCAAAGCCATCTTGCCATCGTCGGTTTGGCCGGCATACGTCACCTGCGTAAGGTTGGGACAATAACGGGCATACTGCGTGCGCATGCGCCGGTGTTGGCGCTGTGTGCCCCCACTGTCGTAATAGCGCAAAAAATCCGCGCCGCCAAGATTGATGCACCATCCGCCTTTCGAGCCGTTCGTGGTGAGCAGCAGGATCGGCCGCGAGTCCGCCCCGTCATTGTCGGTCAGGACGTGCTCGACGTCATAAGTCAGCGATTCACCGTAATTGCCAAGCGCTGCCTCATCCCACTGCTGATTCTGGTTGCCATTGCCATATCCATATTCACATAACTGGGAATGCGTGGCCGCCGGCACCCCACCCCAATTCTGACCGGCCAACGTGAGTTCCAAATTCAAATTGGTGTTGGGCGGCACCGTCAGCATCGTCAGCCCATGAAACCATTGATTGGCAAACATCGGGTAGCTGGAGGGCGTATCCCAATCCTTGGAGAGTTGCACCGGAATCCCCACCGGATTCAGACTGACGTCTCGCAACATCGCCGTGATGCCCGGTATGTAAAAGGGGACGCCGTCAAAGTTGATCCGAGCCACGCGGGGGGTAGGACTGTTGTTCGTCACTGTTACTTGTGCGCGCAGGATGCCATTGTCACCAGCGGTGCCGCTGGCGGGAAGACTCACGTCATACCATCCCCGGTCGGTATCGTAATTGACGGCCAGGCTGCCACCAGCGGGCAGGACGGGCGTCACCGCCAGCGTCAGGGGCGAAGCCTCCGTGGCCACTGCGTTGGTCAGGGTCCAAGCCACATTGGTCGCGACGGGATAAATGACAAGTCCCACGGACCCTTGCTGGCTGGTTTGCCAGTTGGTCACGGCCGTCGTCACCATGACGGTGGCATTGGTGGGGTTGTAACTGATGGCGGAACTGCCGGCGCTGGGGAGAAAGACGAAGCCGGTGCCGTTGCTCTCCTGCAAGGCCCCGCCTGCGCCGGATGTCAAAAGGGTATTGTAGAGGTTGGTCAGCGTCAGCTTCATTTGAAGGGTCGCACTGGAGATCGTGTTAGATGGAGCGAGCCTTAGCACAAAGCTCAGGCGATCCGGCCAGGCGGCCACCTCCAGACCGCACCGATTCGTATCGAGCGGCAGCCCCGCAGCCTGGATTTTTTGCCAACGCCGCTGGAAATACTTGCCGCACTCAATCAGCGCTGTATTGGCGATCAAGGTTCCGACATTATTGGTGACGCCGTTGGTAACCACCTGGCAGGACAGGCTGACCCCCGGCGAGCCGGCGGGAAAACTAGCCGCCCAGCTTTCGGTCAGGACGGCGGATTCGGGGCTCGGATTCGCTATGGGGAACAGGGTTGTGGGGGTCAGGTTGGTCCAGTTAAACACCATTCCGTAGCGACTGGTCTTAATGCCATAGTGATAAGAAGCCGGGCCGTTGGACCAGAACATGAACCCGTAGTCCAGAACGTTGGTGAAGACCAACCCCGGCAAAGTATTGGCGGGGATGTTGATTGCCGAGTCAATCACCAGATAGAGGGTGTTGCCGGAAACCGTGAGATGCCCTGTGACCGCGCCGGGCGCAACCACGCTAACCGCTGTGGGCGTGGGGCCCGACTGGCTGGCCCAGGCCACCAACGGGTATGCCGTGTTGCTGGTGACGCTGTTGCCACCCAGTTCCACCGTGACCGTCGGCGTGGTAATGAAAAGCGCGGTACCAGTGACATTTAAAGGGGCCACAGTGGTGCCGGGGTTTATCGACCCAAGATTAAAATCCAAGCCGGAACTGGCGCCAGCATTGTTGACAGTCAGGCTTGAACAAGTCCATTGCATAGCATTGTTCGTAACGGAAACGCTTAAAGCAGCGGTGTTGCCGGCGGTGGCCGCCACGGTCACCGCGCTGTTCGAACAACTCCCGCCCACCACGCCCACCAGCGTACCTTGATTGACCAGCGTCGCCCCGCTGTAAGTGTTCATGCCAGTGAGCGTCACCGCGCCGCTCCCAATCTTGGTCACGCCGCCGCCGCCACTCATCACGCCCGAATAGCTTGTCGAACCGTTGTTGTTCCCCACCTGCAACGTAATGTTGCCGCTGAGGGTGTCGGTCAGGCTGAAACTACCCGTACCGCCCAAACTCCCAAGTGTGAACGTGCCGATCGTCGGACTGAACTGCAACGAGTTGTTGTTGGTCGTCCCCAGTGTCAGCGTGGCTTGTCCCAAGGCATAACCATTCGTCAGATTGACGATGCTCTTAACGCCGCCGATGCGGTTGCTGGCGTCGTTGATCTGCCACTGGCCGCTGAAAGCGTTGCTGGCACTCAAAAACACCACGCCGTACGGTGCGCCTGACCCAACCCCGTTCAATTCCGTGATGGTGCCCGCGCCGCTGATCGCAGCGCTGATATAAGTCGGGCGGCTATACCCTTGGACGTCAATCACACTGCTGGAACCACTATTTGTGATTTCGCCCGCAAGCGTCGTGGGGCCGTTCCCGTTGGCAATTGTCCCGCCATTCAGAATGAGGATCGGGATCGCATTGGTGCCGGGACTTGTTTTCAAGTTCATGCCGCCTCCGGTGTCCAGAGACAGGGAATCCCCGCCAAAGCCATAGCTGCCGGGAGCGCCGGGTGTTCTCAGGGTGAAGTTGGCCGTGAAGTAGGCATTGCCGCCGGTGGGGGCCAAGCCATTGTTCCAGTTCAAACCGGTGTTGAAGCTGGAATAGCCCATAGCATCCGTATTTGTCAGTGTGACGGTACCCGCCAGAGACTTCGCCGTGAGCAGCAGTCCCGTGACGGTCAACATTATGAGGATGATGCTACGCATGCCGCTTTCCCAACGGCTTTGTTGTTCGCTCACGGCAAGGGACCCCAGTTCTGAAAGCGATAATTGTTCCACACCCAGACATAATCCGGGTTCGCAGGAGTACCGCCTGCCCAATAGAACTCAGCGACGCCGGTCGCAAACCCCTGGGCAGCTGTGATGGTGGCCGGGTCACTCCATTTATGGCTTTCGACGTGGCCATCGGCGAAGGAAAAGGTGGTGACGATGCCATGAAAGATGGCAAAACCATCAACCCAGCCTTGGTTGCTGCATTCCCACGTGCCCCCATTATACCCCCGGGGATCGCTTTCTTCAATAAATACGAACGATTTTGTGGGGAACCGAACGCTGCCCAGCTTTATGTAAGACGTCTCATCGGTGTTATTGTAGGGCACGTTGCCATAGCCGTTCATTCCTTCCGCCTTCGAATAGGACACATAAGCCCAGCCTTTCCCCACTTGCAAGTTAAGGAAGCGACGATCGCTCGGACAATGAAATATTGCCGAGCTTTTCCCCAAATAAGAATACAAGGGGGATGTTTGCAATTGAATGGTGGTCTGTGCTAGCGCTTTGCCGGTGTCCATTCCTGCCGGAAGGTCGGTCGCCAGGTAATATCCGGCACCATTATAACTGCTATTTGGGGTCACGCTTGCCTGCATGATGTCCCCGTCGTCGGCGGCATACATGCTGAAGCCTAAAACCAGTTGCTTATGATTGCTGCGACAGACGGCCATCGTCGCCTTTAATTTTGCCTTGCTCAGCGCCGGCAGCAGCATGGCGGCCAAGATGGCGATGATGGCGATGACCACAAGAAGTTCGATTAACGTGAATCCTTTGCGGCCAGTAACGTTGCGAATGGGGTTCATAGCGGGTGGTTTGCTCACTAAAAGGCGCAAACTTTCGGGGTTTGCGCCTTTTGTGTCGTCGCCGAGCGATTATGGTTTACGCAGCCGGTAAAATACCGACGCATTCGTCGGCACGATTGGCAGATTTTGCGAGGTCACACCCGCCGTGCCGGCCACATCTGTCCAATTGTTTTGAAGGCCCGCCGTCAGCGCATTGGTTTGCGACTGGAGAATCCAGCCCTGATAGTTGGTCGGCCAACTGATGGTTAGCGTGCTGCCGCTGAGGCTATAGCTGAGCTGCGTGGGCAGGCTGGGTGCCCCAACCACGAGGTACAACTCGCCATTGTATATTTGCAATGAAACCATGTCCGCCGCTCCGCCATCGCCCACCACAACCGAGGCGGGCACCACCCCCGCCACGGCCCCGGCCGCACCTTTGGCTATAAGTTTGTAATTGCCATCCGCCAACGGCGTGCCGGTGTTGTCAACGTAGAGCATGGTCGCGCTGGCCAAAGTCAACGTGCCGTTGGCGACCGTGAAGGCCGGGACGGTTCCGGTGCCATCATAGCTCACGGAAACCGTGCCCGCCCCGGTGGCCAGGCTGCCATTGAGCGCGCCAGTGGACGCGGCGTTGTTGGACAACGTCTGGCTGCTTTGCAAAGCAAACCCGTTCGTCAAACCCGAGACGTTGAAGATGGCTCCGTTGGTCACGCTGATGCTGGCCGTGTTTGAAATGGACGCATTACCGGTCAACGCCAGCGTGCCCGCGTTGATCGCCGTTGGGCCAGGGTAGGGATTGACGCTCGCGCTGAAGATCACGGTGCCAGCCCCAATCTTTGTCAGCGGGTCCAGGGAGCCGTTGCTGTTGGTAATCATGCCCGAGAAGGTGACCGTAGCGCCAGTGTCGGCCTCCAAATTCCAAACGTTGCCGCTGCTGCCGGTCAGGGCATCCAAATCCACCGCAATGCCTCCCGCAAAGGCACCGCTAATCGTGCTGGCACCGGGGTTCTGCATGCCTACGTAGAAGGTCGCCCCGCTGATTGGGGTATTAACACCGGCCACCACCTTGATTCCTAAGCTCACTCCGTTGAGCAGGTAAACCGCCGAGCCGGAGCCGCCACCGTTGCCAAGGTCAATTCTCTGACCAAAAGCCGATCCCGCTGAGGGGAAGACGTCATTCCCAAGGGTGACTGCGGCATTTCTCAAACAAATGCGATCGTTTGGTGCGCTCACAGGGCCAGTCAGCACAAAACCGGCGGCTTGTGCCCCTTGGCCTTGAAAGAAGAAATACCCGTAAGAACCGCTCACCATCAAACTCCCGTTGAGGGTGATCGTTGATGTCGGAGAGCTGTTGGTTAGTGCCGGATGAGATTGTGACAGCGCATCCGAAAAGCTCATGTTGTTGGAAAAGGCCGCTGAGGTCGGCGTATTGAAGACGAGGCTGCTGCCAGCCGTGGTGGTCACGACGGGACCCGTGCCCAAGGCTCCAGCGGCTCCCACCGTCAAAGCACCGCTGGCGCTGAGCGTGGTACCGCCGCTGAAAGCATTCGAGGCAGTAAGCGTCAACATTCCACTGCCGATTTTGGTCAGACTGCCGATGCCGCCAAGCACGTTGGTCACGGTCAGATTATTGAGAGAGCTTGCGACATCGAATCCGCCACCGTTGGGGCCCCAGTTCACGGTGTAGGAATCAAGGTTGGTGAGATCGCTGCCGGTCACTTGCAACATGCCGCCATTGAACGTCAGCGCCCCGGTGGCCGGCAGGTTGTCATACTCTGCAATCGAGAGTTCGCCGGCATCGAGCGTGGTGCCGCCGCCATAGGTGTTGGCACCCGTCAGGGTCGTGAGGCCGGTGCCAAGCTGTTGCAGGGCGCCGTTGCCACTGATGTTAGCATCCACCTCCAAGGCATCGCTGAGGTTGATCGCCAGGATGCCGTTGTCAATCACCGGCCCCGTTCCGAGCGGGGTGGCGGTGTCGCCGAGGCCGATCTGCAGCGTCCCCCCCGAAATCGTGGTCGTGCCCGCGTAGCTGTTGTAGCCGTCGAGCGTCAGCGTGCCGCTGCCAGCTTTGTTGAAAACGCTGTTGCCGGAACCATCATCATGGATGTTGCCGCTGAACAGGGTGCTGGGGTTCAGGCCTTCCACATCGAGTTCCGCGCTCCCGAGGTTGATTGTGGAACCGCTGGCGCCAATCAAGGAGCCGATCTGGGTGCTGGCGGTGATGCCGCTGACATCGAGGGTGGCGCCGGCGGAGAGATTGACCGCGGATTGGCTCAGAGCACCCGCGCCCGCGAGCGCGAGCGTGCCGGCACCAATGGTGGTTGCTCCGCTGTAGGTGTTCACCCCGGAGAGCGTCACCGTGCCGCCTCCCGCAAGAGTCAATCCAACACCGGGGCCGCTGATCACGCCCGACGACGTCAATCCCACGCCCGTGTTCACCGTCCAGGCTTGGTTAGTGCCCAGGGCGATGGGATTGCCCAACGACAGATTGACGGGAGAGGCCGACATGTCAATCCCGTTCACGCCAAGCGTGAGCGTGCCGGCGCCGGTAATGGCGACGTCGCTCAAGGCGCCCTCCACATCCATGCCGTTCCACGCTTCGGAATTGCCCAAGGTCAGGCCTGCGCCCAGCGAAGTGCCCTCCCACGTTGCAACGCTGGTGGAAACGGGAATGCCGCCGCCAGTCCAGCTTCCGCCGGCGGTGAGATCAGTGCCCGTGCCCGCCTTGACGATGGCCGGGCAGGTGGCGGTGAAGGTGATCGGGCTGCCGATCAGACCCGACGCCGACGCCGTCACCTTATAGGTTCCAGGGAGGCTGCCCAAGGTCAGCAGGGTCGCGGCCTGACCATGACTGTCCGTCGTCGCGTCGGTGACCGAAAGGGATTGACCGGCCGCTCCGCCGGGCGCCGAGCTGATCGCAAACGTCACATTGACTCCCGAAACCGGGAGCCCGCTGGCCGAAGTAACCGTCACCACAAAAGGAGCCAACAAAGTCTTGCCCAGGCCAGCGAGTTGGTTGTTGCCAGAAGTCAACGCAATATTGACCGGCGCGCCGGCCGCCACGACGACGAGGTTCACCGTCCCGCCCACAACCGAGATGTATCCAACATTGTTGGCGCCAATGGCGGTGGTGGAATAGGTGTACGGTCCCGCGCCGCTAACGCTGCCGCTGGCCTGCTGGATCAGCGGGTAAGTGCCTGCGAGAAGCGTCGAATTGCAGTTGATAATGAAGTTGTTGCCGTTAAGAACCAACGTGCCTTGCGAAATATCGAGCGCGGGGTGCGAGCCATCGTAATTTAAAGTGACTGGCTGCGTGCCCAGGCTAACGGTGGTGCCGCCATTAATGGCCGCCGCCGACACGCCCACGTTGGTGCCCGTGCCGCTGGCGCTCAAGCTTATTCCGCCAAAAGTGTAGTTGGGTATGGCGGAGACATCGCAGGTCGCGCCGGCGGCGATGGCAACCGCGGCGGTGTTACTGATGGAACCGGTGCCGCCCAGCGCGAGCGTGCCGTCGCTGATGGTGGTCGCACCGGTGTAAGTATTCGTCCCGTTAAGCGTCAAAGTGCCGGTGCCCAGCTTGATCAGGCTCCCGCCGACGCCGCTCAGCGTACCCGCATAGGTCGTGGAAGCGTTGTTGTTGCCAATTTGCAGCGTGATGGCGGTGCTATTGGAGTCGGTCAGGGCGATCCGTCCAGTCCCCGTCAAGCCGCCCAGATTGAAGGTGCCAATACCAGCATAGAACCTCAGGGTATTGCTGTTGGAGGTGACCAAGGAAAGCGTGCTGTTCCCCAGGGCGTTGGGATCGCCCAGCGCGAGGTTGACAATGTAGCCGCCGGTGGAGTTGCTGGCATCATTCATAATCCATTGACCCGTGAAATAAGGGCTGCCGGTGATCAAATTGTAGCCGCCAGAAAACGCCCCGCCGCCGGAGAGGCTCACCTCGTTAATGTCGTTCGTGCCGATGAAGTTGGCGCCGATGGTGTACCAGCGAGTTTGGGTGTCAATTACGCTGGTCGCATTAGTCGTCATGATGTTCCCCAAAAGTGTCCCTGGCCCCTGGCCATTGGAAATCTTCCCGCCTGCCAGAATGAGATTGTTGATCGTGACGGTGCCCGGACTGGTTTTCAAGTTCAAAGAGGAGGTCGTGCCGGCCGGCGAAAGCATGAGGGAATCGCCGGCAAAAGTATAGGTGCCCGAAGTTGAGGGCGTTCGCAAAGTCAACTTGTAGGTGTTGAAGTTCATGCCGGCGGCCGGGACGATGCTGTTGCTCCAATTCAATCCCGTATTGAAGGAAGTGGTGCCCGCACCATCGCTGGCTTTCAGACCGATCGTGGGCTCGCCAGGCACCGGCTGCGCCTGGGACTGCGCCGCCGTGAGCAACAGCGCCGCGACGGTCAAGGTGATTTCAATGGTTCTTTTCATGGTTGATTTTTGGTTGTGAGTTGGTGGTTGCAAATTTGTCGGTGCCGTCGCTTTTGCTGGCATGGTGTGCGACCATTGGAGGGGGTGATTTGATGCTTTCATGTTGGTTTGCTTGGCTTCAGTACGGTTGAATTTGCTGCCGACCGCCCGCAATGGACGGTTTTTCTGGGGATAACAGCAGGGTTTCATGTTTGGCAGTGTATCCCAGTCGCACCAAATGCCTATTCACATATTCATGTCATTTGGGGGAGAACGTGATGGCCCTGTGGCTTGACGGGAAATCCGGCGCATGAGCCGCCTGGCTGAATAATCGGCAACCGACGCGCAATGGTCGGCCGCGTTTTAGCGCTTCGTCATTGCGGCCACGGCTTCCCCGCGGGAATGGACGTGGAGCTTTTGATAGACGGCCTTGATGTAGTGGCGCAGGGTGTCAATGCTGATGCCCAGTTCATCCGCAATCTGTTTGTAAGCCTGCCCCCGGGCCAACCCATCCAACACTTCGCGCTCACGCTTGGAAAGCTGTTCCATCCTGGTTGCCGCCGCCCCTTGGTCGTTAAAGTATTGCACCACTTGCCTGGCGATGTAACCATCCATGGGAGATTCACCCCGATAAACTTGGCGAATTGACCCCGGCAATTCCGCAGTGATGGAACGCTTCAGTAAATAACCATTGGCCCCTGCCAGCAGGGCCGCAAACACCCGCTCGCTACCACCATGGACCGTCAGCATGAGCACCTTGGTCGCGGGAAGTTTGAGTTTGAGCTCGCGCACACAGTCCACCCCGCTCATTTTGGGCAAACCGATGTCCATCAACACCACATCCGGCTTTTCCGCCGGCAGCGCGGCCAAAGCTTCTTCAGCGGAGCCGAATGCGCCGGCGGATCGCAGGTCGCCCGCAGTGTTAATGATATCAACGAGGGTGTTCCGGGTCCATTCGTCGTCTTCCACGACGCCAACACGGATGATTTTTTCACCCGTCTCGGGGGTGCCTCTCGACCCTGCGTCCAGCGGGTTGATCGCGGCAGTTGTTAAACCAGCCATGGCCCGATTCTTTTCTGGTTGCGTTTTCATATTGACTCATCGCGTGTCGCTGGACAATTCACCTGAATAAGGGGCTGGGATGGTCAAGACCACACGGAATTTCAAACGTAACCCGCGTGCCCTGTCCGGCTACACTCTCGACCAAGCAGGTCCCCCCGAGACTTGCCAGGCGTTCCCTCATGTTCTCCAGTCCTCGGGCCACAGGCCGCACTTGGTCGGGAGCAAACCCCTGGCCATCATCGGACACCTCCAGACGGAGCACTCCGCCGGCCACGCGCATGATGACCGCAACCCGGTGCGCTTGGGCGTGGTGGACACAATTGTTCAGCGCCTCTTTGAAAGCCAGAAAAAGGCCATGCCGCGTTTGCGAGCTCAACAGTCCAGAAGGCAGGTCGGTGGGCAAATCCAACCGGCACTCCAGCCCCGAGTCAGCGAGAAACTCCTTCGTGTAATGCACCAGATAATTGGCTAGACCGTTCAAGGTATCCTGCTTGGGATTGACCGTCCAGACCAACTCGTCCATGGTCAAGGTCATTTCTTCCACCGTCTGCTGCAGGCTGGCTAGGCGCTGCCGCGATTGATCCTGCTGGTTGAGTCCACGGGCCAGAGACTTGGTGATCAAGCCCGCCTTCGTCAACCGTGAGCCTAGTTCGTCATGCATGTCCCGGGCAATGCGCCCGCGCTCCTGTTCTACAGCTTGCTGCCGTTGCAACTGGTTGATCTTTCGTTGCGCCCGGGCCCGCCCGATCTGCCAGACGATTCCCGCCAGCGTCCCCAAGAGCAGCAGTACGCACAGGGCCCGGAAAGTCCACGTCTCCCAAAAGAAGGGCTGGATGGTGATGGCCAGCGTGGCGCCATCCCGGTTCCAGACACCATCGTTGTTGCACGCGGTTACCTGGAACTGATATTTCCCTGGCCCCAGATGATAATATTGCACCGAACGCGAGTTGCCGCTTTCAATCCAGGTAGATTCGAGCCCCGTCAGCGTGTGGCGAAAACGAACCTTTTCCGGGGCGGAATAACATAAGGCGTTGAATGTAATCTCCAACAGGTGAGTCCCGGGGGGAACGTTGCAGCTGGATTCTTTGGTAGCCGTCATGGCCACCGGACGGCCCTCAATCGTCAGGGCTTCAATGAATACGGGCGGTGGCAAGGGGTTAAGTTCGACCGTTTCCGGATGAATTGCCACCACTCCCTTCAGGGTGGGTAGTAGCAAGCGGCCATCTCGCGTGGTGCATCCGGCGGATTGGTAAGCCCAGTTGCAATCCATGGAAACGAGCCCGTCGGACCGGTCGTAGGCGATGCAAGTGACACTGGGGGTTTCGCCACGCGCAACCGCGTCAAATTGCTGTTTCGCCACGCGGAAAACGCCATTCTTCGAAGATCCCATCCAGAGCCAGCCGTTGCGATCCTCGCTGATGTGCGTGACGAAATTATCGGCCAATCCGTTCCCGGTATTGTAGTTGAAAAACTGGCCGCCGCGCCATCGGCTTAAGCCGCCTCCATAAGTGCTGACCCAAAGATTACCTTCCGTGTCCACATAAAGAGCCATGATGAAAGCACCGCCCAACCCATCCTTGGGCAAATAACGTTTCCACTTCCCGTCTTCCCATGCGAGCAAGCCTCGGCCTCCGGTCCCCACCCAGATGCGGCCTTGCCGGTCCTCAATGACCGCTCTCACGTCGGCCGCGTTCATGTCAAAACCCAATTCCTCCCCCAGCGGGTGAAAATGCGTCAACTGACCTTTCTCCAAGACATACAAGCCTGAACCACACCCGAACCACAAGCGCCCTAACGAGTCCGCATAAAGGTTCAGAATTCCTTTGATGTTTTGCGTAGAGTCCAAAGCCTGAACGAAACGTCCCGCGCGCAATTGAAAAAGGCCGGCTGAAGTGCCCAACCAAAGATTGGTGCGGCTGTCCTCCAGCAGGCTCCCGACCGCCGTTGGCGGCACATCAGCGGCATAGTTGACAAAATTACTGCCCACGCTCTTAAAAACCCCCTCCCCCATGATGCTTATCCAGAGGCCGCCCTCATGATCTTCGCAAACGGAGGAGACATCCACCGGTCGTTTGGAAAAAGGATGCAGATTGGCAATCCACTTGGGACGGAGCCGTACCAACCCAGCATCCTTTAAACCGAACCACTCATTGCCTTCCCTGTCCTCCAAATGGCAAAGCAGTGCGTCTCCCGGGAGGCCGCTGTTATGGTCGGTGTGTGAAGTGGTGCCAACCTCGGCGATCCTAAAAAGACCTTCGGCCTGGGTTCCAACACAGAGCCGCCCCCAGCGATCCTCCGCCAGAAAAGTAGTGGATCTTAGCTCCGTCACTTCCACCGGACCGCTGATCCAATGATCATCCTTGAGCTTTTGAAAAACTCTTCCGTGTTGAACCCACAAACCGCCATCGCGGGTGAATAGCAAGTCCTGGATGGCAAATGGTTGGCGGATATCCGGCAGCGTCACACGCTCGAATTGTCCCGCCCGGAGCACCGCCAATCCGGCGCTGGTTCCCAGCCAAAGGCGCCCGACCGCATCCTGAGTCAGCGCCAGACAAGTTTCGCCGGGAAGGGCGGCGGGCAGATTCACCACTTCAAGCTTGCCGGCGGCGAACCGTAGCAAATTACCACCGCGTTGAATCAACCAGATTTGGCCGAGGTCGTCCTCACCAAGACCATTGGCTGCAAGTTTTTTAATGGCGTCGTTGGTACAAAGCGCCGTTAATTTTCCGTTCGCCCATCGCCACAGCAACCCACCTTCCTCTGTCAAGATGGTGCCGCCAAACCGGCTGTTCAAAAAATTCCTGAACTGCCCCCGCTTCAAATCTTTGCTCGGAGCACTGATCAATTCAAATTTGTTCTGTCTAAAAACGGCCAACTCCGCCCGGCTGCCCACAATCAGCAAGCTGCCATCCCCGGCCTCAAACAGGCGTGAAACTTGGCTCAGGTACCCCAAATCCGGCCGGTTGAAGCCAGAAAAAACGGTGAATTTCAATCCATCAAAACGCGCCAGTCCCCGATCGGTGGCAACCCAGAGGAAGCCGTCATGGGTTTGCACAATGGATGAAACCGTGTCATGGGGCAGCCCATCGTCGCTCTGCCAGTTCCGGATCAAAAATTCAGCCGGTGCGGGCGGCGACGCAGGGATTGCGGTCTTAGTAGCGGCGCTGATCGAAAAAACATCGCTGCAAGCCAGCAAAAAAGCCAAAAAGTGAAGCCAACGCGATGTCGCAGGAATCGCCGTTTCAGAAATCGAATTGCCGGCTGGGTTTATGTAACCAAACTATGCCAATAGCTGCTTGTTGGCAAGCAGCCTAACCCCACATGATTATGTGATGGAATTTTCGGGCAAAGACTTGTGAAGCAGCCATCCCCAGCGCCGCAGGCGCGACATCGTTATGGAATCAGGACAAAAAAGCACTCACGCTCCGGAGGAAGGCGGCATCACCCCACTCTCAACACGCTGCACGACAACAGATTATTCCTATCTCAGGGGCATTCGGTTTTCAAACCCGCCTGCCGTCCGTCAATCCAACGCGCCCATCGTTGCGGCGCTCTGCCGATTTGGAAATCGGCGATGCGGGAGCTTTGGAAACCTGCGCTACGGCGGCGCTCCGCCAGAGGGGGCGCGCATTCAAGCTTTGGACCGGACAGAAGATTTTTGTCTCACACCCGCACCCCCGCTTTGGGAGCTTTTTTGAAGTTTACAAACCAATGCCGCCTGCGGATGCTCCTGCGCCGAACCGGGTAGCGTTGAAAAGATCCTCCCCGCAGCCATGGAGCCAAGGACCGCCCGGGGTTTGGGCGGCTTCGCCAGCCAGGGGTCAGCCGCAGGGCGGCGGTGCACGCAGTTATGCCAATGGACGAAAAACAAAATACATTTACGCGGGACGCCCCGAGGGCCAGCCAGCCTACGGGGAATATGTTGGAGCCATGGCTCGATCCCAAGCGATTCAGCCTCATCCTCGCGGGGTTGATCCTGGCTTTTTTTCCGGGGCTGATTTTCGGCGGCAAATCCCTGGTTTTTCGTGACTTCGGCATTTTCACGCTGCCCAACGCCTATTTTCTAAGGGAATGCTTCTGGCACGGGGAACTGCCGCTGTGGAATCCGCTCAACAATTGCGGAATTCCGTTTCTGGCCCAATGGAACACCGCCTGCCTGTACCCGCTGACGTTGATTTACCTCCTGTTGCCGCTGGTTTGGGGCCTCAACTTTTTCCTGCTGTTGCATCTGTTCATTGCCGGGCTCGGCATGTATTGGCTGGCCTCACAGTGGACTCACCACCGGGTGGCGGCGGCCGTGGCCGGGATTGCGTTTGCCTTCAACGGCCTGTCCCTCAACTGCCTGATGTGGATCAGCAATCTGGCCGCGCTGGCGTGGATGCCCTGGGTCATCCTCCTGGCGGAACAGGCGTGGCGACAGGGCGGTCGGCGCGTCATTCTGACAGCCTTGGTTGGCACCTTTCAGATGCTGGCCGGCGCGCCGGAAATCATTGTTTTGACCTGGCTGGTGGTCTTCGCCCTGGCGCTGGGAGAATGGCTGCGGGACCCGCCTGGGCGCCTGCGCGTGGGGGGACGACTGCTCGTCACCCTGGGGCTCATCAGCCTGCTGAGCGCGGCGCAACTTCTGCCATTTTTTGATTTATTCACGCATTCCGAACGCATGGGGTCGGTGCAAACCAGCCAGTGGGCCATACCCACCTGGGGCTGGGCCAGCCTGTTTGTGCCGCTCTTTCACTGTTATCAGGCGCCCTTGGGCGTCTGTTTTCAGCCGGGACAGGACTGGACTTCATCGTATTATCCCGGCTTGGGCATTCTGACGCTGGCACTGCTGGCGCTGGGGGCAAACCGGACGCCACGAATATGGATCCTGGCGGGATTCGCGGTTTTCGGGTTTGGCGTGGCCCTGGGTGAACCGGGCCTCCTTTACCGCCTGCTGCTGAAGGCCTTCCCACCGCTTGGCTTCATGCGCTACCCGATCAAATTTGCGTTCCTGACGATCTTTGCCCTCCCGCTTATGGCGGCCTTCGCCGTGGCCCACTTTGGGGAAACCAAGGGGAAATCGTGGCGGGAAACCTCAACCTGGCCTTTGGCCATGCCGCTCTTGGCTGTGCTCACGGTCATCGCCATCCTTCGCCACGTCCGCCTGTATCCTTATCCCGGCGAGCACTGGCCCGTGCTGCTTCAGAACGGCGGCTTGCGCATTGTCCTGCTGCTGCTGTTGTTTGGAACGTTGCTCGTTTATGCGCGATCCAACCCGCCCCGACTACAAATCTCGCTTGGCCTGCTCCTGCTGGGGTGCGTGTGGCTGGATCTGTCTACTCATGCCCCGGCGCAAAATCCCCAAGCCGACGCTTCCATCTTTCAGCCGGGACTCATCGCGGATCGTTTGCATCCGGTCCCCATGCCCGACGAGACCCGGGGCTTCCTGCCCCGCCAAAACTACGACTTCTATTTCGGCCGGGAGTTGACCAATGTCGCAACTGATTACCTCAGCCGACGCTGTGTGTTGACGGTTGACTGCAACCTGCTGGACAACATTGCCATGGCGGACGGCTTTTATTCGCTGCGGGTGCGCGAGCAGCGGGAGGTTTTCAACCGCCTGTTTCTTGCCCCCAGCAATGCGTTCCCCTCGGGATTGGCGGATTTTTTGAGCGTCGCCTTCGTCCCCGATCCGGAAAACCTGCTGGCCTGGCAGTATCGCCCAACCCACCTGCCGCTTTTCTCCGTGGGTGCCAAACCGGAATATCTGGCGCTGGCCAGCACGCCGGACCGGTTGCTGCAAACCAATTTTAATCCCCGCGAGGTCGTTTATCTGCCCCCCCAAGCGCAGACATTGTTCCCGGCAACCGGACGGACGGACGGCGAGGTGCGGTTAAAGCGCCATACCAATCAACATCTGGAGCTTGAAGTCAATTCAGCGGCACCCACCATTTTGACGCTCTCCCAAACCTACTATCCTCCCTGGCGCGCTTCGGTCAACGACCGTCCGGTGCCCATCTGGCAGGCGAATTATGGTTTCCAGGCCATCGCGATTCCACCGGGCAAAAGCTCGGTTAAACTGGTTTATCAAGACCAGCCTTTTTATTGGGGGTTAATCCTCTCCGGCACGGCTTTGGCTGGCTGTCTGGCCGGATTATTTTGGTTGTCTCCTCGCCGCAAGCGCCAGCAGCCCATCAAAAAAGACCCCGTGCCCGCCGCGTGAGGAGACGCAGCCTACAGTGGCGGGATCAATCGCGTTGTAGGCCGGGTCG
>Ga0316217_10001448_pt1 | contig 30801 bp, 26 predicted proteins | sample 1anoAmetaG_FD_203633 | JGI IMG/M metagenome (GOLD analysis project Ga0316217, IMG submission 203633) | Freshwater microbial communities from Trout Bog Lake, Wisconsin, USA - 1anoA | ecosystem: Environmental > Aquatic > Freshwater > Lake > Hypolimnion/Profundal zone | place: USA: Wisconsin... | reverse complement strand
ACCACCGCGTCGAAGCTCGCCGCGGCGTCGAAGGGGGCGCTCCGCGTCGTCCACGTCCCCAAGACCATCGACAACGACCTCGACCTCCCCCCGCACATCAGCACCTTCGGCTTCCAGACGGCCCGCCACATCGGGACCGAGCTCTGCGAGTCGCTCCTCGTCGACGCGAAGACGACGGGGCGCTGGTACTTCGTCATCGCGATGGGGAGGAAGGCCGGACACCTCGCGCTCGGCATCGGCAAGGCGGCTGGCGCGACCATCACCCTCATCCCCGAGGAGTACGGCAAGACCGTCCGGCTCAAGACCGTGGTCGACACGCTCGTCGGGTCGATCGTGAAGCGGCTCGCGGCCGGGCGGGAGGATGGCGTCGCCGTGCTCGCCGAAGGGATCGTGGAGCTCCTGCCGGAGGAGGACATCGCCGAGCTGGCCAGCGCCGAGCGCGACGCGCACGGGCACATCCGCATCGCCGAGATCGACTTCGGGCGCATCGTGAAGCAGGCGGTGCAGAAGCGCCTGAAGGAGCTCGGCATCAAGGCCCCGACCATCGTGTCGAAGGACATCGGCTACGAGCTTCGGTGCGCCGACCCGATCCCTTTCGACCTCGAGTACACCCGCGACCTCGGCTATTCGGCGGCGACCTACGTCATCGGCGGCGGCAGCGAGGCGCTCGTCTCGATCCAGGACGGCAAGTTCGTGCCGATGCGCTTCGCCGACATCATGGACCCGGCGACGGGCCGCATGCGGGTCCGCATGGTCGACGTGACGCAGGGGGCCTACGCCATCGGCCGGAGCTTCATGGTCCGGCTCGAGCGCAAGGACTTCGACGATCCGGCGCAGGCGGCGCGGCTCGCGAAGGCGACGGGGCTGTCCGCGGAGAAGCTGCGCGAGGCGCTCGGCTCCACCCTGGCGTAGCGCCCGGGTGGTCAGAGCGGCGAGGCGTTCCCGAGGAGCCGGTGCTCGAAGTAGAGCACCACGAGGCCGATGAGCGTCAGCGCCGCGCAGAGGACCAGGTAGGCGACGACCCACGTGGGGGCGTTCGTCGACTCGGTCCCCGTGTCGTGCGCCTCCTGCGAGGCCTGCGCCGCCGCCGCGACGGAGGCCGCCGACTCGAACGTCGAGATCGGGGCGAACGCCGACTGAGCCGGCGCCGCGGTGTCGGTCCCGGTGAGGTTCTCCACGCGCGAGCTGAGGACCGGCGTGGGCGTCATTTCCCGACCCGGTGGCGGTCCAGGTGCGGCGTGTCTGGGCTGCGGCGAGGCGCCGGGCTGCTGGGGGGCGGCGGCCCGGGCCGGTGCAGGGGGCGCGGGGGGCGCGAAAGGGCGCGGCGCGAACGCGGGCTGATGGAACGGCGGGGGCTGGAACGGGGGCGGCGCCTGGAGGAGCGCCGTCGGCGCCTCGTCGCTGCGATCATCGTCGGCCCCCGAGTGGTCGGGGAGCGCCTGGTGCCGCCGGAAGCCCCCGGAGCCGCCGTCCTGCGGCCCCGCTCCCCCTTGCCGTGCCTGCCCCTGGGAGCGCGCGGGGCGTCGCGGAGACGTCACCGAGTCCTCGATCCCTGGCGACGAGCCGCCGTCGACCTCGTCTCCGGTCAGCGACACTGTCCGCTCGTGGTCATCTCGCCTGTCAAAGTCGGGCATGTTGTCCCCCGGCTCCCGCTCCTGCGCTCGCCGTGACCGGGGCTCGAGCCAGGGCATGAGGGGCGGGCCCAGGGACATCGGCCCGCGACTGGAGCGCGAGCGCGACGACCGCCGACCAGACGCTCAGCGTGACGATGGTGGCCACGCCGATCATGGCGGCGTGCAGGGGGCGCAGGTGGACCGGCGCGTCGCTTGGCTCTGCGAGCGAGGACGCCGCGACCGTCTGCTCCGTCGCCTCGGCGTACTGTGACTGGTTCGAGGGGATGACGACGACGGAGTGCGACCGGACAGGCACCGCCTCGGGGGGGAGCGTGGGGAAGCTCGCGCGATGGGGCGGCAAGTCGGTCTGGCTCGGGCTCCGCGGGACGCCGGGCGCGGGGGCTCTCGCCGCGGCCTCGCGGAGCGCGTCTCCGATGGCCTGGTGGCGCTCCTGGATGCGCGACTTCAGATAGTGGCGCAAGGTCTGAGCGACGTCGGTCGCGGTGACGGGGGCGGTCATCGCCGCCTCGAGCAGCCGCTGGAGCTCGAGCGCGCTTGGAACCCGGCGCGACTGGTCGGGTTCGAGCGAGCGCATGATGATCTCGGCGACGCTCGCCGGGACGGTCGGCGGGAGGGGCGCCGGAGGCTTGCCGGAGGTGATCCGCCGCAGGATCTCGAGGTCGCTCTTCCCGGTGTACGGGGCTCGCCCGGCGAACATCTGGTAGAGCGTCGCTCCGACGGCCCAGACGTCGGCGCGCCGGTCGACGTCGCGCCCGAGGGCGAGCTCGGGGGCGAGGTACTCGAGCTTCCCCTTGATGAGGCCCGTCCGGGTCTCCTCGCTCGCGCGGCCGATCGCCTTGGCGACCCCGAAGTCGATGACCTTCACGGCCCCCGCCTCGGAGATCATCACGTTCTGCGGGGAGACGTCCCTGTGGACGACGTTGAGCGAGTGGCCCAGGTCGTCGGTGAGCTCGTGCGCGGCGTGGAGGCCTGCGCACGTGTCGGCGGCGATGCGGAGCGTGAGGTCCGCCGGGAGCCCGTCGCCGCGCTCGGCGATCGCGGCCGCGAGCTTGGACCAGGCGTCGCCCTGGATCCACTCGAGCACCATGTAGAGGTGTCCCTCGTCCTCGCCGAGGTCCTCGATCTCCGCGACGTTTGCGTGGCGGATCCGCGAGGCGATGCGGGCCTCGTCGAGGAACATGTTGCGGAACGCGCCGTCCGCGGCGAGGTGCGGAAGGATCGTCTTCACCGCGTAGAGCTTCTCGAAGCCGTGCTTCCCCTGGACACGCGCCAGCCACACCGTCGCCATCCCCCCCTGGGCGTAGGGGAACAGGAGCTCGTAGCGCCCGTCGAGCCGGTGTCCGGCGCGGAGGGTCTTTCGCTGGGGGGCGAGCGCGGACATCTCTACGGAGGGGGGGCGGTGATCCGTCGTCCTGTCAGCGAGCCTGGGGCCCGTGCTGGCGATGTTGCGGCAAGTAGCGCGTAGAGGACGAGAACCACATGTTTTTCGACTTCCCTGACACCCCTATTGCATAATACCTGACGGACCATGGGAAGAAAGCCTGAGATTACCGAGCTACCCACCCGTTTCGTGATGGCGCAGCTGGGGAGCGGCCGCCGGTGGAAGCGTATCGTCGCGATCGCGATCGTTGGCGTGGCCATCGCCGGCACGGGAGGGTTCTTCTTGCTGAAGAACATGGAGGCGAACCAGGCCGCCGCCCTCCGCACGCAGTGGGGCACCCTCCAGGGGTGTGTCGTCGGCGATCCGCTGAAGGCCGCCGAGGTCCCGTCGACGCGCGTCCGGGCCATGCAGCTGACCGTCCTCGGGACGCCCCGCGACCAGCGGACCAAGCCCGGCGAGCTCGGCTGGCCGGCGAACTGCGCGGCCGCCGCCTCGCTGCTCTCCGAGCACGCGGACTCGGCCGAGAAGGGGGCCGCCGAGCTCAAGACCTCGACCGAGGCGCTCGCCAAGGCGATGCGCGAGGACGCGAACGCGACGGCCGATATCGGCAAGCTCGTCGACCAGGTCTGGAAGGACGCAGCCGCGGCTGGCCTGACCGCCGAGCCCGTCGCTGCTGTGGGGGTCCCCAAGCCCGCCGTCGCCCTCCTCGCGAGGGAGGTGCTCCGCGCCCCGAGCGGCATCGCCGGCGAGTTCGCGGTCGCCAGCCTGAAGCCCGACCCCGCTCCGACCAAGAACCTCCGCTTCCTGGTCGACGACAACGGGCTCGTGGGGGGCGCCCTCCTGTGCACCGCCAGCGGCGTGCCGACCGCGCTCGCGTGCAAGCATGTCGGCGCCGACGTCGCCAAGCACACGCCGGGGCTCACGCTCGAAGGGACGACCGACCCCGACGCCCAGCCCTGGATCTTCGCCGGGGACAAGGGGCAGCTCGGGGTCTTCCGCCCGTCCGGTTCGGCCGCGGTGACGGGGGACCAGGCGTACGGCGCCTCGGTGGACAAGGACGGGTCGGCCTGGCTCCTCCTCCACCCCGCCGGCTCCGCGAGCCCGACCGAGCTGCAGCTGGCGAAGGTCCCGCTGACGGGAGACGTCCCTCACGGTCGGCCGGTGCTCGACCCGGGCGAGATCGACAGCCCCGCCGACGCCACCCTCCTCTGGGACTGGGTCATCGAGCGTACCGGGGCGAAGGCGCGCCCCCCGCTCCACCTGGTCGGTCACAAGCTGTCGGACAAGGGGGAGCTCGGCCCGCTGGTCGACATCGGCGACGCGGCCTCGCTCGACCGCCCCGACCGTGAGGACAAGCAGCCGCGCTTCTCGACCTGCCGCAGCGGCGCGAGCGTCGCTGTCCGGGTTCACGGCGCCCACGGTGACGGGGTCTCCTTCTACACGGGTACGGTCTGGACCGCGCCGCTCCCGCTGACGACCCGCGGGGGCGTGATGGTCTGTCGCGGCAACGAGGCCGTCATCACGCAGGTGACACGCGTGACCGACTCCGAAGGGACCCACCCGACGGTCGAGCAGTCCCGCTGCAACCCTTCGGGCTGCACCGCCGCACGACTCGCAGTCAGGGACATGCTCTCCCACACCGACGTCGTGCCGCAGGAGGCCGGGAGCTTCGCCGCCGCCGAGGTCAACGGGAAGCTCCTGCTCGTCTGGAGCGCGGGGCCGCTTGGTGGGCTGCGGATGCGCTTCTCCTCCCTCGACCGCATGAAGGCGACCCCCGACGAGCTCATCGTCGATACCCGGGAAGACAACGGGCAGACGAACGTCACCGAGCTGCGGATCCTCCCGACGACCGACGCGGCGATCCTCTTCGTCAACACGACGACCGGGGCGCGCCTCTTCAACATCGACGGGAGCGGGAAGCTCTCCGAGCTTCACGCGCACGCCTGAAGCACCTGCGGGTCCGGTGACGCGGGCGGGAGCCAGGCGCCCGGAATGTCAGGCCGGTGACGCCACTGTCTCGCCCCCCGGCGCCTCGGGCGGCGGTCGGGGCGTGAAGGGGGAGAGGACGCCCCCTCCGTCCCACGTCCCCATGGCGAACCGGACGGCCCGGTGTGGCAGGTCCGGAACCCCCGCGAGCGCCTCCACGACCTCGGCGATCTTGATGGCGCCCGACCCCCGGATCTCGAGGTCGACGACCAGGACGGCGAAGCTCCCGACGAGCCCGGCCTCCTGGATGGCCGCCCTGCCGGCGTCCGAGCCGACCTCGATGGCGCGGAGGTACTCGCGGACGTTGACCCACTTGCCGATCCCCTCGATCGTCCGCTTCACGCGGAGCTCGCTCGTGGCCATGGCACCGACGACGCGCGCCTCCAGCCACGCCGCCCCGCCCAGCGGCTCGAGGACGCTTGTCGGGATGGCGACGGCGTAACGAGCCGTGTCGATGAGTCGCGAGACGGCGCGGTCCGTCGGGCCGAGCCGGACCCCCGCGAAGAACCGGAGCCCTTCGGGGGACGCGGCGGTCAACGCCTCGAGCACCGACGCGGGATCGACGTCGCACGTGAGCTTGACGTCGGCGACCTCGCAGGTGCTCGACACCCCCAGCGAGAGCGCCGGGGAGAAGACGAAGTCCGGCTTCGGGTGGAACCCCATCGAGTAGAAGAGCGGCAGCCCGACGCGCCGGAACGTGCGGGGGAGCGCGCGCAGTACGTCGAGGTGGGAGAGCAGCGCGCTCGGCCCGAGCTTCGTGTAGCCAAACCGGTAGCGTACCGCGGCCGCCTGCGTGAAGCTCACCGTCGGCCGCCGCGGATCGACGTGGTCCTCCTTCGCGGGGGGCGGCGCGAGGAGCGGGGAGACGGGTGCGGGTCGCCGCGTCGCGGCGCCGAGCTTGATCAGCGACGAGAGCCGAGCGGACCGCATCGCGCCAAGATCGCAGGCGACCCCGCAGTCGTAGCAGACGAGCTTCCGGCCGTCGGCGGTCAGGTCCTCGACGTTGGTGTGCTGGACGAACATCCCCGCGGCCTTGCCGCAGGGGGGGGAGAGGCGACTGCCGAGCGCCTTCCGGTACTCGCGCGCCAAGAACCCGTCCTCCAGCCCCACGTCGATGTGGTCCCACGGCAGTCTGGCCGTCACCGGGATGGTCCCGAGGTACGGGAGCGTGTCGACCCCCTCGTCGCGGAACGCGGCCTCCCAGAGCGCGATCTGGATCTGATCCTCCCACGAGTCGAAGCGCGCACCCGCGCGGTACGCCCGCTCGAGCACCGGGCCCAGCCGCCTGTCGCCGCGCGCGAAAACCCCCTCGAGCCAGGAGGTGTCGCTGTCGTGCATCCGCAGCTCGACCCCCTTCGTCGTCCGCTTCTCCTCGGTGAGCCACCGCTGCTTCGCGCGGACGGTCGCCGCCGTGTCCATCGCGCACCACTGGAACGGAGTGTGCGGCTTGGGGACGTGCGTCGACACGCTCACGGTCACCGCGGGGGCGCCGCCGCCGTTGGGCTTTCCTTCGTCCCGCAAGGCCCGCTTGACGCGCTTGCCCACCTGGCGCGCCCGGGCCCCGACGCGGACGATCTCGCGCACGTCGGACTCCTCCTCGGTCGGGAGCCCGATCATGAAGTAGAGCTTCATCTTGGACCAGCCGCGCGAGAAGACGCGTTCGGCCGTCTCCATGAGCTGCTCCTCGGTGACGTTCTTGTTGACGACGTCGCGCATCCGCTGGCTCCCGGCCTCGGGCGCGAACGTGACCCCCGTCGCGCGGACGCGCTGCATGTCGTCGAGGACGTTCTCCTCGAGGCCGTAGGCGCGGAGCGAGGAGACGCCGAGCGAAACCTTCTCCGGGGCTAGTCGGTCGACGACCTCCTTCACCAGCGGGGCGATGGCGGAGTAGTCCGCCGTCGAGAGCGACGTGAGGCTCACCTCGTCCGAGCCGCTCTTCTTGACGGCCCGCATCACGGTGTCGACGATCACCTTCGGATCACGCTCCCGGACTGGTCGGTAGATCATCCCCGCCTGGCAGAAGCGGCAACCCTCGGTGCAGCCCCGTGCGATCTCGATGGAGACGCGGTCGAAGATGGCCTCCGGCCCGCCCACTGGGCCGTCGTCTGGGAAGGGCCAGTCGTCGAGGTTCGCCACCATGGTCCGCTGCACCGGGAACGGGAGACCCGGCTCCGCAGGGCGGGTAACGACCTCGAAGCCGGTGTCGGGCTGGCGCTCCGTGACGTAGAGCGAGGGGACGTAGACACCGCCGAGCTTCGCCAGCTCGCGGAGGCGCGCCGCGCGCGGGACGCCCCGCTTCCGGAGGTCGGTCCAGAGGAGCGCGAGCTCGGTAGCCCGCTCCTCCCCGTCGCCGACCACGACGGCGTCGAGGAAGATAGCGAGCGGCTCGGGATGGGTCGCCGTGGGGCCGCCCGCGATGACCAGCGGATCATCCTCGCCGCGGTCCGCGCCATGCAGCGGGATGCCGCCGAGGTCGAGCATCGCCAGGATGTTCGTGTACGTCAGCTCGAATTGGAGGGAGAAGCCAACGACGTCGAAGTCGCGCAGGGGCCGGCCGCTCTCGAGGGACACGAGCGGTACCCGGTGCGAGCGCAGCTCGGCCTGCATGTCGACCCACGGCGTGTAGCAGCGCTCGGCCAGCGTGCGAGGGTTGTCGTTCAGGATCCGGTAGAGGATCTTGAAGCCGAGGTGGCTCATCCCGATGTCGTAGACGTCAGGAAAGGCGAGGCAGACGCGCGCGTCGACGGCCCCCCAGTCCTTGCGGACGGAGCCGTACTCGCCGCCGACGTAGCGCCCCGGCTTCTGGACGCGTTGGACGAAGGCTGCGTAGGGGTGCTCGGACGAAGGGACGGAGGCCGGACGGTTCACGTGGGGTCAGGGTATCTGGAGGCAATCGGGGCGGATGGCAAGCGGGAGCCGCAGGCCGCGGACGGGCACGGCGCCGAGAAGACGCTTTCCAACGGGTCGACGAAATCAGACGCTGAGAGGATGAGACCCTCTCGACCGGCCTCGGCTTCGCTCCTCGGTGCGACGGTTTGGGGGGTGGCGGTCGTGGCCGTGGGGTGTGGCGCGCCCGGAGCGGGCGAGAGCGTTGAAGCGATGAGCAGCGCCATCGTGGGCGGGACCGCCGCGTCGGCCTACCCCGAGGCCGTCGTCGTCACGTCCAGCGGCCTCATCCCCTGCTCCGGCGTCGTCCTCGCGCCCCGCGCCGTCCTCACGGCGGGGCATTGTCGCTCGCTCACGAAATCGTACGCGGTCCTCGCGCCGAACGCGAAGGGGCAACAGGCGACAGGCTCCGCCGACTGGACGAGCTACACGGGGGACCCCGCGGCTTCGTCCGACACGCTCCTCATCTTCCTGGACGCCCCCATCGAGCTCGCCAGCTACCCGGTCATCGGGGCGACCGAGGTCGCGGGGGGGACCTCCGTCGTGGATATCGGCCGAACCCTGAACGGCGTGATCTCGATGAGCGACTACGTCAGCCCCCCGGTGAAGATCCTTGGTCCCGGCGACTCGCTCGGCTTCCCCTGGAACTACCAGGCGCAGCCCGATATCAGCCAGGACGGCGATTCGGGGGGGCCGATCGAGATCCCTGGGTCCACGCCCCACACGGTCGTCGCCATTGTCGACACCGACACCGTCGAGCAGAACGTCACCGTCTCGTCCCCCATCGATCTCTTCGCGCGGCTCGACCTCGTCCGCACCACCATCCTCGCCCAGATCGCCGCACACGAGGTCCCGGGGGCCTCACACGCCGACGGTGGCTCCGACGCTCACACGGTGGATGGCGGTGCTGGCGACGCGCAGGGTGTCCGGAAGGACGCCGGGGATGCGGCGCACGCGACCCTGGCCGCGGATGCAGGGCACGTCGTCGGCGCGGCGCGGCCCGTCGCGGGGGGCTCATGCTCCCTCCCCTCGGGGCCTGCGTTGCCTCGGGGCTACGCGGCGTGGACCCTGCTCATGCTCGGCCTCGCCGGGTGGGGCCGGCGCCGGTCCCGACAGGCGACGCCGGGGTGACGCGCGACAGCGCGTCGGGCTCTCTCCGAGCACGCTCGTTGCAGCCGGCGCCGGGCCATGGGGAGCGAGAGAGTGGCTCAGGCCGTGGAGCTCATGGCGCGCTTCGCGAATCGGACCGGCCTGACCGGCGGTCGCCCACCGCGCCGCTATCTCTGGACGGACGCCTTCGCGGTATGCAACCTCCTGGGCCTCGCCCGGGCCACCGGCGACGCGCCCCTCCGGGAGAGGGCCATCCGGCTCGTCGACCAGGTCCACCTGGAGCTGGGACGCCACAGGTCCGACGACCGCCGCCGTGCCGGGTGGCTGAGCGGTCTCTCCGGGCCCGAGGCCGAGGCGCACCCTACGATCGCCGGGCTGCGGATCGGCAAGCCCCTCCCCGAGCGGACGGCGGCGGACCGGTTCGACCCGGACCTCGAGTGGGAGCGGGACGGTCAGTACTTTCACTACCTGACGAAGTGGATGCACGCGCTCGACCAGGCGGCGCGGGGGACAGGGCAGCCCGCGTTCCACAGGTGGGCTCGCGAGCTGGCGGACACCGCGCACCGCGCGTTCGCCGGTGGTCCGCCGGGGGAGAGGCGGATGGCGTGGAAGCTGAGCATCGACCTGTCCAGGCCGCTCGTCCCGTCCATGGGGCAGCACGACCCTCTCGACGGCTTCGTGACGTGCACCCAGCTCGAGGCGACCGCGGCCACGCTTCACTTGCCGGCCGTCCCGGCGCTGGCGGAAGCGCGCGCGGACTTCGAGCAGATGCTCGGTCGCCAGGGGCTCGTGACGAGCGACCCGCTCGGCCTCGGCGGTCTCCTCGTCGACGCCTGCCGGCTCGCGCAGCTCGACGTGTGTCACGGGCTCACCGGCGCGCTGCTCGCCTGGCGGAGCTCTGGAGGTATGCGCCGCTCCGCGAGGAGATCGAGTGGTTCTGGCTGCGCCCCCAGAGCCACCGGGCAGCGTCCTGGGTCGCGCACGAAGACATCAACGAGGTGATGCTGGCGACCAGCCTCGCACCGGACGGCTTCCTGGCGCTCGGGTCACCGGTCCTCCGCTCCTGGTGCGACGTCTCAACGCCCCCGGCCTGACCGCGGTCGACGGGGAACCGCACATCCCGTGCCCCTTGCGCGGCGGGCTGCGCGTCCTCATATTTTATTGGTGCCGCGATGCTCGACGTCGTCCGCGAGCCTGCCGTCGCCGGGGTCTTCTACCCCTCGTGCGCTCGACGCGCTCGTGGGCCGGCTCCTCCTTGGCGCTCGTGAGGCCAGACCTCACCCCGTCCCCAAGGCGCTGATCGTCCCGCACGCGGGGTACGCGTACTCCGGGCCGGTCGCGGCGGCGGCCTTCGCCCGGCTCGCGCAGGCGGGCGATCGCGTCACGCGGATCGTGCTCGTGGGGCCCGCTCATCATGTCCTCTTCGAAGGGTTGGCGTCGCCGGGCGCCTCGGCGCTCCGGACGCCCCTCGGTGACGTGCCCGTCGACATCGAGGCGCTGGCGAGGCTGGCGGACGTACCGGTCAGCAGCGAGACGCACCGGCGCGAGCACTCGCTCGAGGTCGAGCTCCCGTTCCTCCAGAAGGTCGTTCCGGGCGCGCGCGTCGTGCCGCTCGTCGTCGGTCGAGCCGGAGGGGCCGAGGTCGGGCGTGCGCTCGAAGCGCTGTGGGGCGGGGGCGAGACGGTGGTCATCGTCAGCTCCGATCTGTCTCACTACCTCCGGTATGACGTAGGGCGCGCCGCGGACCAGCGGACGGCGTCCCGGATCCTCGCCCTCGACGACGGGCTGTCCGGTGACGAGGCGTGCGGTGCGGCCGGGATCAACGGTCTCCTGCGGGTGGCACGTCGGAGGCTTCTCCGCGCCAAGCTCCTCGATCTGCGGAGCTCGGGAGACGCCTACGGCCCGCGGTACGAGGTCGTCGGCTACGGCGCGTTCGCCTTCTCCGAAGGAGCGGGGGACGCCACATGAGCCGCGCGCACCGAGGGTCGAGCTCGCGTCGACGGCCACCACGTCGGCGGGGCCGGTCGCCGTCCTCGTCGGCTCGCGCTCGGGGAGCGCCCGCCGGCCACTATCGCTCAGGTATCGACCTTGCGTCCCAGATCTCCCCGGAGGCCCACATGGCAACGAAGGCCCAGAAGGTTCAGAGCGAAGAGCAGCGGAAAGGCGGCGCGGGGAGGGACAATCCCCGCGTCGCCAAGAAGAAGGCAAAGAAGGCAGATTGGAGTCATGAGAAGGGGCACGCGGCCTCGAAGGCTACCCACGCCCTCGAGGACACGACGCCGGGCAAGCGTCCGTCACGGGTGTCCACGCGGGGCACCTCGAACCGCGCGAAGGCGGACTCCGCACGGAACGTCACCGAGGAGACGCGCAAGGGGGCCCCGACCAATCTCGCTCGCAAGTCACGGGCGAAGGCGGTGAAGGTGCGCGGCAGCGGGAAGTAGGCCGCGCGCGGCGGACCTGGTCGCGACGGATGACCCGTCGTGACCAGGCACGCGGCCTCCTCGGAGCATGGCACGACGCGTCAGGACTTGCTGCCGCTCGACTTGATCGCGATCTTCTTCGGCATCACCCCCGCCTTCTTGCGAACGACGACGCGCAGGACGCCCTCCTTCAGCTCCGCTTGGACGTTGCTCGCGTCGACCCCTTCCGGGAGAGTGAACGAGCGCATGAAGTCGCCGTAGGAACGCTCGTAAGAGTAGAGAGTATCGGTCTGTTCGCGGCGCTCTTCGTCGCGCTTGCCGCCGACTGTGAGGCGGTTGTTCGTGAGGGTGACGGAGAGGTCGGACTCCTTCACGCCGGGCACGTCGGCCGTGAAGACGTAGCTGTCCTTCGTCTCCTTGACCTCGAACGCGGGGGCGAACGCTGCGGGCGGCAGCGGAATGTTAGGCATGCTCATCTGGCGGAATGGGTCGGAGGCGACGAGGCCGCGTATCGCACGGAGCGGATCCCAGCGGGACTTTGGCGCCCTGGCGATTGCCGTGGACGGGCCGTCGCGGTGGACTGCGATGTTGGCCATGAGGTCTGTCATCCCTTCGGAGTGAGTCGCGAGAACGACGACGCGTTCTTGCCGTCATGGCGACAGCGCGCAGCCTCGCCACGAAGAGGCTTCGTCGCCATCATCAGAATCGAGGAGAATGCCTGCCAATAGCGATGAGAAGGCTTCGCATCCGAGGCCTTCCGGGTTGGCCACCGAGGCCGCGGCGCGGCCGCCCGGCGGCGTGGATGTGACGCAACCGGTGCGGTCTTGCGCAAGCATTGCGAAGCTGGCCGCCCGGGGATCGGCGTTCCACGCCACGGATACCCCGACGTTGATGCGGACGTGACGGCCGCCGCCGCCGATGGCAACTGGGAGAGCTGCCTTGGCGGCCGATTTCGTCAACGCGAGGGGCGCACGCGAGCTACCATCGGGGCCCCATGATGACGCCCCCCGCGAGCGTGCGGCGCGCACGGCACCAGCTCGCGGCCTACTTCGCGCTGGTTGCCCTCGCCTCCGGGGTCTGCGAGGCGATGATCTACCGCACTCGCAAGCCCATCGAGTCGAGCGTCACGCTCGTCCTCCTCCTGATGTGGATGCCCGGGATCGTCGGCCTCGCTCTCCGCCTCCTCTGGCGTGAGGGGCTCCGGGATGTCTCCCTTCGCTGGGGCGGGTGGCGTGGCACGACGGAGGCGCTGAGAGCCTGGGTCTACCCGCTCCTCGTGGGCTTCGCGGCGTACGGCCTGGCCTGGGGGACGGGGTTGGCCCACTTCGTTGGCGCGCCGATTCACTTCGCGGGCCTGGCGCCCAACGGGAGCGTCGCGAGGTTCGCCTTCCGTCTCGGGCTCACCGTCACCATCGGTGTGCCCATGGGGGCCATCTCCGCGGCCGGCGAGGAGCTCGGGTGGCGCGGGTACATGCTGACGCGCCTGGTGGACGCGAGGGTGCCGCGTCCGGTCCTCGTGAGCGGCCTCGTGTGGGGTCTCTGGCACACGCCGTTGATCGTCACGGGTCAGTACGCCTCGGGTCCTCGTCCGTGGCTCTCCGCCGTGATGTTCGTCCTGGCGATCCTTCCGGAGGCCGCGGTGTTCGCCCGTGTCCGGCTGGCCTCGGGGAGCGTGTGGCCTGCCGTGATCGCGCACGCCGCGTGGAACTCGATCATCCAGGGGGCGTTCGATCCATCCACGGCAGGCGGCGGCGCGTCGGAGACCAAGAACATCTGGGTCGGAGAGGGGGGCGTGCTGGTGGCGGCCGTGAGCTGGGTCATCGCGGGGCTCTTGCTCCGCGGTCCGTGGCTGATGCGACGCAGTACCCGTGACGAAGCCGTGGTGATTGCGCCGTAGCTCCGCGGATCAACGTCGCACCGCAGCGACCGCGAACTTCCAGCGCTCGTCCTTCAGGACGACGGCCGCCATGCCGTCCAGTCCAGCGATTATGGAAGGCACCCCGCACGGCTCCGGTAGAATGTCGGCATGCACGCACCCCCCGTCCAGTTCACCGGCGAGATCGGCCCCTTCCTCGATACGGTCCAGCAGCGCCAGGTCTCCGTCGTGGTCCTCGGGTCGTGCAAGTACGCCTCGATGGGGGCGGGTGGGAGCCAGGCGCAGATGGAGCAGCACATCCAGGCCCAGATGCTCCGCGCCATTCACGAGACCATCGCGCCCAGGATGGCGAGCGGCCAGCTCTCGTTCCGGGACCTCGGGACGGGGAACACGTCGGCCATCATTCCCGAGATCTTCGCCAGGTCGGGCCTCGCCCAGGCCGGCATCGCCGTCGACAAGCTGCTCATGCACTTCGGCATCGATGGGCACCCGCCGCAGCCGCTCCCGCAGCCGGCGGCGGCCGCCCCTCAGGCCATCCTCCCGCAGCAGGTGAACATGAGGGTCGGCGGATTCAACGTGAAGGCCAGCGCCGACGGGGGCATCGACACAGCAGGCCTCAAGAACCAGATGGTCGACAAGGTCAAGTCGACGATCCTCTGGTACCTGTTCTTCGCCGGTGCGGTGGTCGTCGTCCTCGGCGCGGTCGCCGCGTACGGCTACTACGCCTACAAGCATCCGCCTGCCGCTCCCGGCGTCGTGGTCCCGCCCGTCCCGCCTGCCGTCGCGGCGCCGCCCGCACCGGCGAAGCCCCCCCCGCCCGCGAAGAAGAAGTGAGCGTCGGCGTTCATCAGGGCACGGCCGCTTCCTGCCGGTCCGCGCGAGGGTGGCGCGACGGGTCGGCGTCCCCGTGATTCGCCCGACGGCGACGTGACGCCTCGCACGAGCTCGAAATGTGCCTCCTCCTCCTCGCGTACGACGCGCACCCCCGTTACCGCCTCATAGCGGTCGCCAACCGCGACGAGCGGCTGGACCGGCCGACCGAGCAGGCTCACGCCTGGGGCGACGGCCACGGCGTCATCGCGGGAAGGGACCGCGAGGCCGGCGGGACCTGGTTCGGCGTGACGGCGAGCGGGAGGTTCGCCGCCCTGACGAACTACCGCGACCCTCGCGACCTCCGCCCCAGGCTGGAGGGTGAGACGTCCCGCGGCGCGCTCGTGAGCGCATTCCTCGAGGGGAGCGACGACCCCGAGGCGTACCTCGCGAGGCTCGCCGCGGACGCCGATCGGTACCGTGGCTTCAACCTCGTGGTCAGCGACGCGGGCGGGGTCGCCTACGCCTCGAACCGGACGGCAAGGACGCGCCGCGTCGAGCCGGGACTCCATGGGCTCTCCAACCACCTGCTCGACACTCCGTGGCCCAAGGTCGAGCGAGGCCTCGTGGCGCTTCGGTCGGTCATCGCGGGCGACACCGCGATCGACCCGGAGCGGCTGCTCGCGATGATGGTCGACGAGACCCCCGCGCCCGACGCGATGCTGCCGGACACTGGCGTTGGGATCGCGCTCGAGCGCAGCCTTTCTCCGATGTTCCTGCGACTCCCTGGCTACGGGACGCGCTGCACCAGCGCGGTGCTCATCGACCGCTCGGGGGGCGTGGTGCTGGTCGAGCGGACGTACGCACCGGAGCGCCTTCCGGACGTGCATGTCGCGGTGCCATGAGTGGCGCCGGCGGGGAGCCAGCCGCCCGTTGCCCTGCCCCGCGGCCCGTGCTGTCGTCGGGTGACCATGAATGCCGAGACGCACTGGAACGAGGTCTACCGGACCCGGTCGGTCGATGCCGTGAGCTGGTACCAGTCGAGCGCGGAGGTCTCGATGCGGTTTATTGAGCGGCTCTCGGGCCCGCCGGCTCGCGTGATCGACGTGGGCGCTGGTGCCTCCGTCCTCGTCGATGCGCTGCTCGACGCCGGGTATCCACGGCCCATCGCGCTCGACGTTTCGGTGGCCGGCCTCGACCACGCGCGGGAGCGGCTCGGGGAGCGCGCGGCGGTCGTCGACTGGATCGTGGGGGACGTCACGCGCAAGCTAGCGCTCCCCGAGGTCGAGTTGTGGCACGACCGTGCAGTCCTGCACTTCCTGACGCTGGACGCCGATCAGCGGGCCTACGCGGCACACGCGGCGAGTGCGATACGGCCGGGTGGGTACGCCATCATCGCGACCTTCGCGCCGGACGGCCCCGAGCGGTGTAGCGGCCTGCCGGTGCAGCGACACGACGGCGCGAGCGTGGCGGCGCTGCTGGGCGCCGGCTTCGAACTGGTTGAGGAGGAGCGGCAGGTGCACCGGACCCCGTCGGATGCGGAGCAGCAGTTCTGCTGGGCCGTGCTCCGACGGACGTCCGGCCCGGCGCAGACCCCGTGAAGACTGGGGGCGGGTGGTGCGCCGCCTCTCCCTCATGCCCCCGATGAAGCCCTCCTCGCTCCTCCCAGAGTTCCATCTCTTCGTGTGCGCCAACCGGCGCGAGGCGGGATCGCCGCTCGGCCGCGGGTGTTCCGATGAGGGCGACGCGCTGTACGAGGCGCTGAAGGGCGAGGTTGCCCGGCGGGGTCTCATCCCGACCGTGTGGGTGACCCGGACGCAGTGCCTCGGGCTCTGCCCTAAGAGCGGGGCGGCGGTCGCGGCCTATCCTCGGCAGCAGATGTGGGGAGAGGCGACGGCAACGGACGCACCGGGGCTGATCGACGTCGCGCTCTTGGGGTAGCGCGACCGGTGTAACGGCCCAGCGGGCCACCACGCTCCCCTCTCCCACATCCCGCTTCTTGCTGGGCCAAGGGGACGGTCCGTGGCGGCGGTCGATGGTGTCGCGGACGTGCTTGCGCGAGGCGGCAGCGTGCGGCTGGCGCCGTGGCGCGCGCCGTCGAGGCTTGGGGCGCTCACCGCGCCCCCCGTCGGGCAGCAGACGGCGACGACATGTGGCCGCAACAACCGGAGAAATGCGCCCTCGTGGGGACGCGAGTATGCCCGGAAGCTTCGATTCCCCTCGGGGCACTCCTCCCACGGGCGCTCGGAGCGCAGAGAGGCGCCGTGGGTCCGGGTCGGGCGTCTGTCGGTCCTTCGACGTCCCGTCGGAGATTCGTGCCGCGAGGACTGACGACTGTCACCGCGACGGTCCAGCGCGAGCCAGGACGGCCGGTGGGTTCGGGGGTCAGAACGCGAACTGCCAGAGGACTTTCCCCGTCTCGACGTCCACGGCGGTCGCATGTCGGCTGGGGTCGGAGGTCGCGACCAGGAGCGACCCGGCGAGCACCTCGGCGTGCTGGCAAGTACCCCCCACGTCGACCGACCAGAGCTGGCGTGGCGTGGCGTCCACGCGCGACACGAGCGTGGTCGCGGTGCTCGGGTCGAGCGAGCTCACGCTCAGGACCAACAGCAGTGACGAATCCGGCAGGAGCAGGAAGCCGGGATTCATGTCCTGCTTGAGGAAGGTGGGGGCCGATGCGGGCGCCTTTGGCAGTTCGTCGTACGTCCTGGCGGCGAGCAGCACCGGGTGGCGCGGCCCCACGCCGAACGCGAGGTACCCGCCGTCGACCTTGCGGGTGCCGCTGTCTTGCAACGGAGATCCGGGGACTCCGCGCCGTGGATCCCTGCCGGGTCGGCCCGCTGGACGGCCAGCGTCGCCGACTCGATCCGTGCGCCATGGCCGTCCGGCAGCTCGACCACTACATCCCTGGCATCGATCCGCCACTGCCGCGGTACGAGCGTGCCGAGACCCGCGCCGGCGACGAGCGCATTGCTCGACGCGAGGGGCTTGAAGGTCGGCGTCTCGAGCAACGACAGCCCACCCCCCCGCCTCGGTGCACCAGATCCTCGCGCCGGTGGCTGGCCAGCAGGTGTTCGCCGCCACGTCGAGGATCCGCGTCCCTGGGGCACGCCCGTGCGGACATCGAGCGCGGCAAGCCGGACGCGGCGCGCGCCGTACAGGGACTTGGAGCCTCCCCCGGCCCGGACGCGGTCGGAGAGGACGACCTGGTCGCCTCGGGGCGCGTGCACCACGAAGGCGGCGGTCGGCTGGCCCCCCTGGGTGCCGAGCGACCGCTGGGCGAAGAGATCCTGACCGGTGAAGACGAGCGCCGTGACCGCGATCGCAATCGGGATGACGATCAAGCGTGGCGCGGTGTGGATCGTCCATGATGGCCCCGAGGGCGTCGGAGTGGCCAGGCGCTTGTCGGGCGCGCCGTACAGCCGCGCGTCGCTCCCGTCCACGACGCCCTCAAGGGCGCCGGCTATCTTCTTCGGTGCGGGCGCGCTGCCGGCCTGGACGCCGTCACCCCGCGAGCCTCTCGAGCTCGAGCCTCGCGGTGCGGACACCGAACATCCTCGCGTGGTCAGGGGTGAGGATAGGGCCGAGGACCACGCTGGCGATCACCGCAGCGAGGAAGAGCGCCACGTCGTCCGGCTCGACGCCCCGCTGGAGCGCGACCAGCACGACCATCGGGCAGCGCCTGGCCAGGAGCGCCAGGCCGCCCCCGGCCTCGGCGCGATCCGCTGCCACGAGGTCGGCCGCGGCGCGCTGGCGGACAAGAACGGTGCGCGTCGCGGCAAGTCGGTCTCGCCGGGTGACCACAACCTCCACGCCGCCCGTGGCCGGCGGAGCGGCGTCGCGAGTCCCCGGCCCCGCGAGCTCCAGCTCGGCGTCGAAGAAGCGTCGGGCGTTCCCTTTCCACGCGGCGACGTCGATCCGCGCGTCGGGCTGCTGCGCGAAGACTGTGTACGTCGCGCTCACAGCGGCGAAGATCGGCGTCGCCTTGGCGTCGACGTGCTGCGCTCGGGGCGGAGGCTGGCAACCACTCGTGCAGGTGTAGCCAGCTGGCGGCTCTCGCGCCAGGAGGCATTCGTGAGCGGCGCAGGCCGTCGTGCCCCTGACCCCCACGTGACTCGCGCCGGCCGCGGGGAGCCGACCGCCGCGCGAGCACCGACAGGCTCGCGTGAAGCGTGCAAAGACTCTCGCATGAGTCGCTCGTCGCTACTTTGGGCCCTGGTTGCGTCTCTCGGCTGCTCCTGCTCGTCGACGACCGGGAACCACGTGTTGCCGGACTCCGGCGGCCCAGGGCGTGATGCCTCGCCCACCGCGCGCGACGCGGGCAGGGATGGCGGCGACGCGTCCCGCTTCACCGGCGACGCGGGCAGCCCTGGCCTGGGCGGCGGTGACGTCTGCACCGGGCCGTGCTGTCCCGAGCCGTCCCCCGGGGAAGCCTGCTCGAACGCGGACGCCGGTTCCTGCAAAGCATCCGTTCAGTGCGCTGCCGGGCTACTCCTCCCGGTTAACGTCGCGTGCGTGGGCGGAGCGTGGACCACGCCAGCTACCTGCGAGGCCGATGGCGGCGTGGCGTCGAACGGGTGTCCCCAGGCGCAGCCCGTGAACGGCACGTCCTGCTCACTCCCCGCGGCGACCACCTACTGCCAGTATGTTCTCGTCTGTCCGAGCGCGTGTGACGCGGGGGGCTCCGTCCTCGTTCCGGTGGACGGCGGCGCCGCGTCTGGCACGGGGTGCGTCGGCGCCGCGGGGAAGGTCGGTCCCGCGTTCTGCAAGGCCGGAATCTGGCAGACTCAGGTGCTCGGAAGCTGCCACTGAGTCTCCGCCGCGGGGGGCCGACCTCCCTCGGCGACCGATGCACCCTGCGCGGGCCTGAACGCTCGCCCAGTCAGGTTCATCTGGTGGACCCTTTTGCCCCGGTCCCCGCTGCATGCTCCACACATGGGACAGTACTTCCAGTTCTGGTGCGACGCTTGCGGCTACGATGTCGAGGTGTCGGGCGGTCCCGACAGTGGCATGGCCGTCGCCACGCAGACCATCGCTTGCTCGAAGTGCAAGCAGCTGTTCGACGTCGTGACCTCGAACGAGCCCTGGAACGCGAGTGCGATCCAGGAGCCGCTCAGGTGCCCGCGGAGCCGAGGGTCGAGCCATCGGGTCGCGGCCTGGAACGGCGGCGACCCGTGCCCCCGGTGCAACGCGATCATGAGGCCTGCGCGCGTCGCGGCTGTGCTGTGGGACTGAGGAGCGCGACGGCGGGGCACGGTCCGCGGAGCCGTCGCTCCCGGGTGAGACCGGCCAGCGCAGACGGAATATGCCGGACCGACTCAAGCTCCGCGCCCGTCGACCGTTCTCTGGGTCCCACGGCTACCTGCGCCTCGTGCGCCATGACCGGTTGGAGTGGAGGCGAGGATGGCAATTTCGAGTATCGGTTCGGGTTCGTTAGCCAGCGTCGGCACGCTCACGGTTACCGAGTCGTCCGGCTCGACGACGTTGGCGCCGGTAAGAGTGACGGAGGGCGGCACCATGACGCTCTCTCCGCGCAGCCAGTTCCTCAGCCAGCTCAAGTCCTTCATGTTGACCGACCCTCCGATGGCCAAGCAGCTCGTGGTGAACCTCGCCGCGGAGATGCGAACGCGAGCGTCGCAGGGGGGCGGTACGGCGGGCGCCAGCGCCGCCTCGCTCGCCAAGAGGCTCCAGTCGGCCGCCGACTCCGGCGATCTCGCCTCTCTCTTCGACAGCGCCACGACCGAGTCCACCGAGGCGCACCCGCTCGCGGGCGCTGCGTACTCTGCGTGGTCGAGCACTCGCTCTTCCTGAGCCACCACCGCCCGGCGCCGCGGTCCCGAAGAGGCGGACAGCGCTGGCGGTACCGGTTGGCGACGGGTGGATCGTGGCGAGTCGCGCCTCCCGGGGAACCTCCGGTCGCGGTCGCTGTCGGACTTGCCGGCGCGCGCTCCGTTGACGGCGCCCCTCCCGACCCTGGAGCCCGATATGCGTCGCCTCCTCATCGTCGTTCTCGCGCCCATCATCGTGGCCGCCTGCGCCCCGCCCCGCCCCGCCGCCGCACCTGCCCTCCTGCCGCTTCGGAGTCTCCGCCTCTACGAGACGGGCGTTGGCTACTTCGAGCGTTCGGGAGAGCTTGGCCACGGAGCGACCCTCCCGGTGCCCGCCGGACATCTCGACGACGCGCTCAAGTCGCTCGTCGTCATCAGCGCCAGCGGAGGCACCAGGGTTGGCGGCCTTGCTTTCTCGAGCAGCGTTAGCAAAGGGATGGCTCGAGCCCTCTCCGGTCTGCCCGTCGACAGCGACGCCCCGCTCACCTACCGCGACCTGCTCGTCAGCCTGAAGGGGGCCGAGGTCGCGATCGGACGAGCAGGGGGCGACGTTCGAGGCCGGGTCATCGAGGTCACGGGTGAGGAGCTCGCGGCGAGGTCGGACGCCGGGGCGGCGGGGGAGCGGAAGGCGGGTGACGCCGGATCCGCCGCGTCGAGGGGACATGACCCTGGGACCGGCGCGACCGACGGGGCCGAGCTCGCCCTGCTCGTCCTCACCGAGCGCGGCGCGATGGAGCGGGTGAAGGTCGCCGACGTCACCCGTGTGGTCCCGCTCGACCCCGACTTTGCCGTCCGGCTCGGCACTGCGCTCGACGCGCTCTCCAGCAGGAGCACCCAGGTGGACCGCTCGCTCAAGCTGTTCGGGTCGCTGAGCGGCCCGATCACGTTCGGCTACGTCACCGAGACCCCCACGTGGCGCCCGAGCTACCGCGTCGTCTTCGACGCGAGCGGCCAGGCCGGCAAGCTCCAGGGGTGGGCGCTGCTGCACAACGACACCGAGGAGGACTGGAACCGCGTCAAGCTCGAGCTCGTCAACGGTCGACCGGACTCCTTCCTCTTTCCGCTCGCGGCGCCTCGCTATCTGCGACGCCCGCTCGTTCACCCGGACGCCGCGCAGTCGACCGTTCCGCAGCTGCTACAGCAGACGACGGACACGATGTGGGGCGACCAGGTCGGGGATGCCTTTGGAGCAGGCGGCCTTGGCCTGAGCGGCTACGGGGAGGGGGGGGGCGGACACGGCGAGGGGATCGGCCTCGGGTCGATCGGAACCGTCGGCCATGGGGCGGGGACGGGGAGCGCGCAGAGCGCGAGCGGTCTGCTCGACGTCGGCAACCTCGCGTCCACCGCGAAGGCCGCCGGCGTGGAGTCCGGCGCGCTCTTTCGCTATACTCTGGTCGAGCCGCTCTCGCTCGGTGCGCATGGGTCGGCGCTCGTGCCGTTCCTCGACCAGCACGTAGACGCCGCTTGCCTGAGCTGGACGGACGAGTTCGCCTCCGAGACGGTTCGTGCGGGCGTGCGCCTGGTCAACACCACGGGTCAGACGCTCCCGGCCGGCCCCGTGTCGTTCTTCGCCGACGGAGGCTTCGCGGGTGACTCCGTCATCGAGCGGATGAAGCCCCTCGAGCGGCGCTTCATCACGTTCGCCGCCGACCTCGACGTGACGCTGACGGTCCGAAGGGCACCCGTGAAGGACGAGTCCCGGCGCGTAATCTTCGCACAGGAGCGCCTCGAGGAGCACTTCCTCCGGACGACCGAGCGAACAGTCGTGATCGAGGTGCGCAGCTCTGCCCCGCGCGACCTCTATGTCGCCATGCACGTCCGGTCGAACGCAACCGTGACGGGGGCCGATGCCATCGACTTCGACACACCAAATGGCCACCCCATCGTCATCTTGCACCTCGCCCCGCAGAAGAAGGTGACGCGCGTGCTGACCAGCGTGGAGGGGCTCGAGCAGAGCTTCGAGCTGGACGCCCTCACGAGCGCGCGCCTGTCGGGCCTCGCGACTCGCGCGTCGCTCCCGGAGGCCGAGCGCGCGGCGCTCACAGTCGTCGCGGCGCGCGCCGTCGAGCTCGAGAAGACGGTCAAGGGGCTCGCCGAGGCGCACGCCGAGATCACGGAGATAGAGAAGGACTTGCCGCGACTCAACGAGCACATGAAGTCGCTCGGGGGTGAGAAGGGGGGGGCCATCGACGGGACGTCGTTCGTCAAGCGCATCCTCGTCGCCGAAGACCGACTCACGGCAGCGAGACACCGGGTCGACTCCCTCGAGAAGGAGCGCGCGACCCGGAAGGAGGCCGTGCGCGCCGCAGCCGGGGCGCTCGCCCCCGGGCCCCTGAAGTAGCGCCCGACCTGCCGCGTGTGGGGCGCGAGCGTGCCGCAAGGCCGCATGGAACGGGAAGGCACGAGGATTGCGCGTGGCTGTCGCCTTCGGCTACCAGGAGGGATGCCCCCGCGCGACCGCCCAGTCTTCAAGACCTACAGGCGCTTGCGCGCCGTCGAGGACTCCCTCGTCGAGACCCTGGTGGACGCCGTGCCGGACGAGTCCGTGGACGCGGTGGCGGCGATGTTCCGCATTCCGTTGCAGGGCGAGCCGCTCTACGACCATCCGGACTACGGCGTCCTCCTCGACCTCGCGATGTACGAGGACCGGACGTCGGGTCAGACGGTTATCGAGCGGCACTTCGAGCAGACGAACCCCGAGGCCGGCTCCGACGAGCAGCTCGTCCTCTCGGCGATGATGGCCTCGCGCGTCACGCTGCTTCGGCTGGGGAAGCGGAATCCCGGGGTCGGCCTGGACGTCGAGGACCTGCTCTTCGGGGAGGCGCTCTTCCTCGCGGACCCAGCGCTCTCGAAGGAGAGAACGCGCGGGGAGCTGGTGATCCTCACGCGCCTGCTCTCCTTCGACGGCTTCGTGATGACGCCGAGCACGGCGTTCCTCGACTTCGAGCCCCACCTTGCGCGCTTGCTCGCCGCAGGCTTGCCGAAGGAGTCGACGGTGCCCATGGCGGACCGCTACGCCTCGGCCGACGCGCGGCGCGTGCTCGGAATGGACCTCACCAGCATGGCCCTTTCGAGCGTCGAGTCTGTGAGGCAGGCCCTCCTTGTGCGGTTCGGGGGCGTCCCTCCGGCCTGACCGGGGTCGCCGTCACGGCGCTTCAACGCAGAGGCCCGTTCTGGCAAGGTCGCGGCCACATGTACAAGCACCTCCTCGCCCCGCTCGACCTCGGCTTCACCACCCTGAAGAACCGCGTGCTCATGGGATCCATGCACACGGGGCTCGAGGAGGCCTGGGGAGGGTACAGGAAGATGGCTGCGTTCTACGCGGAGCGCGCCCGGGGTGGCGTCGGCCTCATCGTCACCGGGGGGATCGCCCCGAACGTCGAGGGGCGCGCGGCGCCGTTCTCCGCGCAGCTCTCGAACGCCTACCAGGCCTGGCGTCATCGGGAGGTGACGGACGCCGTCCACGCCGAGGGGGGACAGATTGCCCTTCAGATCCTCCACACGGGTCGCTACGCCTACCACCCGCTCGCCGTCGCGCCGTCGGCCATCAAGAGCCCGATCAGCAAGTTCAAGCCGAGGGCCCTCTCCTCCCGGGGCGTAGAGCGGACGATCTCTGCCTTCGTTCGGTGCGCGAAGCTTGCGCAGATGGCCGGGTACGACGGCGTCGAGGTGATGGGGTCGGAGGGATACCTCATCAACGAGTTCATCGCCGGCAAGACGAACCGGCGGACGGACCGCTGGGGCGGTAGCTACGAGGCTCGCGTCCGGTTCCCCGTCGAGATCGTGCGCCGGACGCGCGAGGCGGTCGGACGCGCCTTCATCATCATCTATCGCCTTTCGATGCTCGACCTCGTCGAGGGGGGGAGCACCTGGGAGGAGGTCGTCACGCTCGCCAAGAAGATCGAGGAGGCCGGCGCGTCGATCATCAACACGGGGATCGGCTGGCACGAGGCGCGTATCCCCACCATCGCGACGATGGTCCCGCGCGGCGTCTTCACGCAGGTGACCCGGCGGATGCGGGAACACGTCGGCGTGCCGCTCATCGCCAGCAACCGCATCAACACGCCGGAGCTGGCCGAGGAGGTCCTCGCGCGCGGCGACGCCGACATGGTCTCGATGGCGCGACCGCTGCTCGCGGACCCTCAGTTCGTCGCGAAGGCCGCCGAGGGGCGCCCCGAGGAGATCAACACCTGCATCGCGTGCAACCAGGCGTGCCTCGACCACGTCTTCGCGATGAAGCACGCCTCCTGTCTCGTGAATCCGCGCGCCGGCCGCGAGACCGAGCTGCACCTGGTCCGCACGCTGCGGAAGAAGAGCATCGCGGTCGTTGGTGCCGGGCCTGCCGGCCTCTCATTCGCCGTGTCGGCGGCGGAGCGCGGTCACTCGGTCACTCTGTTCGAGGCCGACCCCGACATCGGCGGCCAGTTCAATATGGCGCGGAAGATCCCGGGGAAGGAGGAGTTCGTCGAGACGCTGCGCTACTTCCGGGCGCAGCTCGCGCGCCATGGCGTGCGCGTCGAGACCGGTCATCGCGTGACGGCGAGCGAACTCTCCGGCGGCGCCTTCGACGTGTTCGTCGTGGCGACAGGGGTGACGCCGCGTCGCCCCGCCATCGTCGGGGTCGACCACCCGAAGGTGCTCTCGTACGTCGACGTGCTGCGGCACGAGAAGCCGGTCGGCGCCTCGGTCGCCATCATCGGGGCGGGCGGGATCGGGTACGACGTTGCGGAGTACCTCCTCGAGGCCGGGCACTCGACGAGCCAGGACGGCGGGGCGTTCTTCGCGCGGTGGGGGATCGATGCGGCCGTCTCGGCCCCCGGGGGGATCGCCGTCCGGGGGCGATCCAAGCTCCCGGTGCGGCGCAAGGTCTTCCTGTTGCAGCGGACGGCCGGCAAGCCTGGCGCGTCGCTCGGCCGAACGACGGGCTGGATCCACCGTGCCGCGCTCAAGGACTACGGGGTGAGAATCATGAGCGGGGTCACCTACGACCGGATCGACGATGCCGGCCTGCACATCACCCGCGCGGGCAAGAGCGAGACGCTCGAGGTAGACAGCGTCGTCATCTGCGCCGGCCAGGAGCGCTTGCGCGACCTCGAGGGGCCGCTGGTGGCGACCGGAAAGCCGGTGCACATCATCGGGGGGGCCGACCAGGCGGGTGAGCTGGACGCCAAGCGCGCCATCGCCGCGGGGGTGGAGCTGGCCGCGACGGTGTGACCGGGAGGAGCTGCAAATCGTCCGGTTTGCCTGAATCCTTTCCGTGCGTCGGCGCCTAGAGGGAGCAGAAGGAAGGTCTCCCATGCTCTCCAAGCTCCTCCCGACCAACGAGCACTCGTTCGAGCGCGTTGTTCGCGTCATCCTCGGTATCACGCTCCTCGCCCTCGTGTTCACCGGTCCCCACACCCTCTGGGGGCTCATCGGCATCGTCCCGCTCGCCACGGGCCTGATTGGCAGCTGCCCGGCGTACACTCTGCTGGGCATCTCTACATGCAAGACCAAGACACCGACGACCACCTGATCACCCGCGCCGCGGAGGGAGACCGCGCGGCGTTCGATGTGCTGCTCGGGCGGCACGCGGCGGGGATGCTTCGTCTGGCGCGCGCGATGACGCCCGACGAGGCGTCGGCGGCTGACGTCGTCCAGGAGGCGTGGCTATCGGCCTACAGGGGTGCGCGGACGTTCCGGCCCGAGGTGGCGTCGGCCCGGACGTGGCTCTTCGCGATCGCGCGAAACGCTGCGCGAAAGGCGCGGCGAGCGACGCGTGAGCAGCCGATGGAAGGCGCGGCGGAGGCGCCTCTCCTGCAGCTCGGCTTGGTCGCCGGATGGGGAGCTGAGGAGGCCGCGGCCCATCTCGAGGAGCGAGATCGCCTCGTGCGCGCCCTGGCGTCCATCGCCCCGGCGGAGCTCGAGGTCATTCTGCTCCGCGACGTCGAGGGGCTGTCCGGTGACGAGGCGGCTCGGCTGCTCGAGGTCGGTCTGCCGGCGCTGAAGAGTCGGCTGCATCGAGCCCGTTTGAGTCTCATGGCGGCGATGCGCGCCAGTGAAGGAGGCGTCATGGAAAGCCAGCGCGAGGTCGGTGGCCTCACCTGCGGGCAGGTGCTGGCGGTGCTGGGCGACTACGTCGACGGAGACCTCCCCGCGGCCGATCGCGCCCGCGTCGACGACCATCTGCGCGGGTGCACGGTGTGCGAGCGCTTCGGCGGTCGGTACGCCCAGGTTGTTCACGCGGCGCGAGCTCGCCTCGGCGCAGCGCCAGCGGTGGATCCCGCCCAGCTCGACCGGGTTCGTCGCGCCCTCGGGGGGTGAGGCCGTATGCGCCGCCACGTCGCTGTGACACTGTCTGGCGCGCCAGGCGAACCGCTTCTTCCGCTGGTGGCTCTACCATGCGTGAGGGCCGCCGCACGTGGCCCGTGTCCGTGCCCGAGAGGAGGAGCGTCGAGATGAAGACCAAGCTCGTGATCGTAGGTGGAGTAGCCGGTGGCGCCACGGCCGCCGCCCGTGCGCGGAGGCTGGATGAGACCGCCGAGATCACTCTCCTCGAACGCGGCCCCTACGTCTCGTATGCCAACTGCGGCCTCCCGTACTTCCTCTCGCGCGACATCGAGAAGCGCTCGAAGCTGCTGCTGCAGACCCCCGAGGGCTTCGACGCCCGCTACCGCGTGTCCGCGCGCGTGGGGACCGAGGCGCTCGAGATCGACCGCGCCGGAAAGCGCGTGCGCGTGAAGGGACCCGAGGGGGAGTCGTGGGTCGCCTACGACAAGCTGATCCTGGCGCAGGGGGGCACGCCGATCATGCCGTCCGTCCCCGGCGCGGCGTCGGAGCACGTCTTCAAGCTCTGGACGGTGCCGGACATGGACCGGCTTCACGGCTTCATCGAGGAGCGGGCGCCGAAGACCGCCGTCGTCGTCGGGGGGGGCTTCATCGGTCTCGAGATGGCGGAGGCGTTCAAGAAGCGAGGGATCGACACGACCGTCGTTGAGCTCATGCCCACGGTCATGGGGCTCATGGACCGAGAGATGGGGGTGCTCGTCGGTCGCGAGCTCGAGGCGAGTGGAGTGCACGTCTTCACGGGCGTCGGCGTGTCGGCCGTGCACCCTGAGGACCGCACGGTCGCGCTCTCCGACGGTCGGCGCCTCCCGGCCGAACTCGTGCTGTTCTCCGTCGGGGTCCGACCGGAGCTGACCCTCGCCAAGTCTGCGGGCCTCGCCCTCGGCTCGACCGGCGGTCTGCTCGTCGACGAGCACCTCCGCACGTCGGCCCCGGACATCTACGCCGCGGGCGACATGCTCGAGATCGAGCACAAGGTCTCGGGCCGAAAGGTACGCGTGCCGCTTGCCGGGCCGGCGAACCGTCAGGGGCGCATCGCTGCGTCGAATGCGCTCGGCCAGAGCATGGTCTACCGAGGCGCGCTCGGCACGAGCGTCGTCAAGGTGTTCGAGGCGACGGCGGCGATGACCGGGCTGGGAGAGAAGGCCGCCCGCGACGCTGGCTTCGACGTGGGGGTGGCGGTCATCCACAAGGACCACCACGCGAGCTATTACCCCGGCGCGCAGGAGATCTCGCTCAAGGTGGTCTACGACCGGAAGACGTCGCGGCTGCTCGGCGCGCAGGCCTTCGGCCGCGCTGGGGTCGACAAGCGCATCGACGTGGTCGCCACGGCGCTCGTCGGGAAGCTCACCGTGCACGACCTCGCCGAGCTCGACCTCGCCTACGCGCCGCCGTACTCCTCCGCCAACGACCCGCTCAACCTCGCCGCCTTCGTGGCCGAGAACGCCCTGTCCGGTGTGAGCCCGGTCATCACGGCCGCCGAGCTCCTGCGCGAGCTCGCCGGTCCGACCCCACCGCTCGTGCTCGACGTACGGAACCTTGGCGAGTTCGGCCGCGGCCACGTGCGGGGAGCGCAGCACATCCCCGTCGACGAGCTCCGGTGCGCATGGGAGACGCTCCCCAGAGACCGCCGCATCGCGGTGCACTGCCGGTCCGGTTTCCGGGCGCACCTCGCGGTCCGGACGCTGAAGCAGCTCGGCTTCACCGACGTCGTCAACGTGACGGGGGGGTATGTCAGCATGGAGCTCGAAGGGGGCTTCTCCCTCGAGTAGCCGCCGCCCGTCCGCCGTGCGACCCGGCGCACCCCTTCGCGACGGGGGTCACGGACGCTCACCAGCGGCCTGTTCTTGGTGGACAGCGACTCCTGGCGGCACGCCGGGTCGGAGCCTTGTGCGCTCTCTGGCCGGTGGTAGGCTCCGCTCGCTACTGGGAGCGAGGGCGTCGATGCCGCAGGACCGCGTAGACCTCGAGAAGCGCCTGCGCGTCGCCCGACCGTCCGACGTCGTGAAGGGGGCTCTCTTCAACGGGGTCTGCGCCGCGATTCAGAGCCTCGCCCTCGACGACCCTGCGGCCAGGCAGCTCCTTGTGCGACACCGCAAGGCGCACTGGCGGGAGTTCACCGATCATCCGGTCGCGGACTACCTGAACCTAGTGATCGATGCGGCCGAGGTCCTTGAGCCGCGGTTCGGTGGCGCGGTGCCGGCCCTGCGGGCGGTCGGTGCGGCAGGTGGGAGGGCGTTCCTCGCCTCGCTCGTCGGTCGGCTTGCAGTGCGGGCCGTCGCCAACCGTGACCCGATCGACGTCCTCAGCCACGCGCCTGCCGTCTACGGGGCGTCGGCAAGCTACGGCAAGCGCTGGTTCACCCGCATCAATGACCGCACGGGCATCTTCCACTGCCGCGAGGACTTTCTCCCTCCCGACTACCACGTGGGGCTCTTGCCCGAAGGGGTCCAGGTGAACGGGCATCGCGTCCGCATCGAGGCCAACGTCTTCGACTTGCTCGGCGCGGACTACCGGGTCACGTGGGACGGCTCCCCGCCGGAGCGCGCGCAGACGACGTAGCGCTCTTGCGGGCGCGCCGCGTGATGCGTCTCGTGACGGGCCGCACGGTGGGCGGCCATCTGGAGGGCGACATGAGAACGCCGTCCGCTTCGACGCTCTGTGCCGTCCGCGCAGCCCTGTTCGGTCTGCTCGTCTCCTGCCGCCCCGCCGGGCCGTCTGCCGCCGCGATGCCGGAGCCCGCCCAGCCCGTGGTCGAGTACGTCACCACGCAGGAGATCCTGACGCCGCTCCCGCTCCGCGTCTGGCTCCCTGCCCGCTACGGCGCCGAGCGCGTGCTTGTCTTCTTCCAGACGTGGGGGTCGCGGCGCTGGGAGACCCTCGAACTCGGGCGCGCCGGGCAGACGTGGGCCGGCGAGGTCTCGTGTCACGAGGTGAGCACCGTCACCGGTGACACGCGCTACTTCTTTCTGGCGGTCGACGCCATGAACCACCCCGTCATCGGCAGTGGCTGGCCCGAGTGGTCCCACGTCGTGACGGTGGTGCGCACCCTCCCCGATGGAGCCAGGGCGCTCCCTGGAATGCTCCCTCCTGGCCGCTGCCACGACCCCGCCGACTGCCCCCCCGACTTTCTCGGCTGCCCCGCGTACGCGGTGCGGCGCACCGCCTGTCGCGAGGACGCCGACTGCGGCGGAGCGGGTCGCTGTGCGTGGGACGGATACTGTTCCGACCCGAGCGGTGTGGCCGAGGTGGACAGCGACGAGGCCCAGCTCGCAGCGGCGGTCCATGCGGCGCTCGGCAGGCGCCGTCAGGTGGCGTTGGCCCGGTAGCTCCGGGTCGGTGGGACCACGACCAGCGTCGCTGGTCGCCTGGAAGATCACGCGGGGCGATAGGCTCGGGGTAGGCTGCGTCCCCATGCAGAGCCCCCCCGTCCGCGTGCTGCTGGCCGCGGTGACCGTCGCCTCCCTCGCCAGTGCCTCGTGCGCCGCGGAGGTGCCCCCGCCGGCGGCGCCCCCGCCCGTCGCCGCCCCGCCGTCTCCGCCTCCCGCCGCCCCAACCCCGAGCGTCCCGATGAACCCCTTCCTCACGCGGAGCACCCTCCTCTATCAGGCCCCCCCGTTCGACCGCGTCCACGACGGCGACTACGAGCCGGCCATCGACGAGGGGATGGCGCAGCACCTCATGGAGGTGTCGGCGATCGCGAACCAGGCAGGGGCGCCAACTTTCGAGAATACCGTCGTCGCCCTGGAGCGGAGCGGCGAGCTGCTCACGCGCGTAACGAAGGTCTTCTTCGCCATGACGGGGGCGAACACGAACGATGCGCTGCAGAAGGTCGAGCAGAGCGTCGCCCCGAAGCTCGCGTCGCACCAGGACGCCATCTACCTCGACCCGAAGCTCTTCGCGCGCGTGAAGGCGGTCTTCGACCACAAGGGCGCGCTCGACGACGAGTCGCGCTACCTCACCGAGCGCTACCACCGGGATTTTGTGCGCGCCGGCGCTGAGCTGTCGGACGCCGACAAGTCGAAGCTCCGGGACATCAACCGCGAGGAGTCGACCTTGAGCACCGACTTCACGCAGCGGCTGCTTGCCGCGAACAAGGCCGGTGCGCTCGTCGTCGACAAGGAGTCCGAGCTCACCGGCCTCGGCCCGGGCGACGTGGCGGCCGCGGCCGAGGCCGCGAAGGGGAGGGGTGTCGAAGGGAAGTGGGTCGTGACCCTGCAGAACACGACGCAGCAGCCCGCGCAGCTCTCGCTGGGCGACCGCGCCACGCGCGAGCGGCTCTTCGTCGCGTCCACGCAGCGGGCCGAGCACGCTGACGCCAACGACACGCGAGGGCTGGTGCAGCGCCTCGCGGCGCTGCGCGCGCACAAGGCGAAGCTCCTCGGCTACCCGACGTGGGGCGCGTACGTGCTCGCCGACCAGATGGCCGAGACCCCGGCGAACGCGATCAAGCTCCTAACGGACATGGCCCCGGCCGCTGTCGCCAAGGCGCGGGGTGAGGCGGCGCGGATGCAGGCGCTGGTCGACCACCAGGCCAAGGAGCGCT
>Ga0316217_10001447_pt1 | contig 30804 bp, 32 predicted proteins | sample 1anoAmetaG_FD_203633 | JGI IMG/M metagenome (GOLD analysis project Ga0316217, IMG submission 203633) | Freshwater microbial communities from Trout Bog Lake, Wisconsin, USA - 1anoA | ecosystem: Environmental > Aquatic > Freshwater > Lake > Hypolimnion/Profundal zone | place: USA: Wisconsin... | reverse complement strand
GATTCGCTCACGCTCACCAAACCGGCCGGGTCTCGCCGGCACGGCTCGACGGGGGCACCACGGGTTCGGGACGCGGGTTCGTTTATGTTGGTTCCCTTCGGTTACCACGGGTTTTCCGACCACGGGTTCTTTACTTGCGGCCATGTGTGCTTGTGGGTAGATTCATAGCCTGTCCGTTTGGAATTCGCCTGCGGCGGACAGTCGCAAATCTATCATGGAAGACGATTATTGTTCGACGCACGGAGGCATGCACGGCAAGTTGTTTGTGTCCCGCGGTCGGTGGCCAGTTCGGCATCGGCCGCGGGATTTTTTCAGCAAGTTGGAGTGTGTGCATGGACACGGTTGTCATGTGGCGAACCAATCATCCGAATTTGAGTTTGGCGGCCATTGTGGTTGGCGCTGCGGTTGTTTTCTTCATGACCATGTGGTACGTATGGACCGCGCAGCAAACGATTCTGGACCCGCTTCGTTCCACACATAGTCCATTACGTGCACGGGACAAGAACAAGAGAAAACTCTCGTTCCAGTTCTTCCTGTGGTGCTTCTTTACATGGTTAGCTCTTTCGCTTGCTTCGACCTCCGGACTGTGGTACCTGAACCGCGCGTGGATTTTGCAATCCTTTCCGACGCCAGAGGCTCGGCCATGGGAAGCACTCGTTATCATATTTGTCGGAATCCCTGCTATCGTATTCGGCCTTGTCACATTCTTCCTGGTTCGCTGGTCTTGGATTCGGCCCGTGCGTCTGTTTTGTCCACATTGCGGCAAGTATATTCCCAGCAATACTCCATGGACTTGTGGCCGCTGTAATTCCGAAAATCATCCGGAATTGCCTACCTTTGATTTGTTTTTCACCGGGCGTTCATGTTGCAGTCGGTCGTACCTTAACGCCTGCAAGGAATGCGACGCGGAACCGCTGGCATTTCGCTGTTATCACTGCCAGCAGATGATTGTGTTAAAAGGTATCGCTGGCAAGATTTCTGCTGAGGAGCTCGAACGTCACTGCGCGCAGAAACCGCAGACTACCGCACCACCACCTGTTGTCGTAGCGGAGAGCCAAGACACGGTACGGCAACGTCGTGTTATCGAAAAGGAAGATCTGGAGCACCGGATCACAGTGGCAGAACTGGAAACGAGTTTGGCCCAGCGGGTAGCAGCCTTAACAGCCGTACGCACGCGCGATGAAAAACGCGAGCTGTCGGCCAAGGAACGGCTGGAACAATCTTTCATTAAGCAGCGCGAGGAAACACTGGCTGTACATGATGTCGCACAGAAAGCACGCTCCAAGGCAAAGCAGAAATACGCAAAAGATCCGGAGATGCTTGAGCTTGAGAATGCGGTTATCGAAGATTTTGTGAATAAACATGGTTTGGATTAAGTATCGATCGCATGGTGTTCGCCACATCATATCCACGCATGACAATTTTTTCGGGTGGCGTATAATAGGGAAACTGAACGCCATTTATTGGTTGTTCGGTTTTCCAATCAGGTCTCCATTACCCTGGCGGCTCGTCTACAAGAACGCATGTCGTCACCAGAAGTCCCGTCTTTTACAAGTTTGACGGGACATGGGATTGGGGATCTGCTCGGGAATGAACCCCGACATTTCGTACATTGGCTTACGGCATGCCTGGGGCCAAGATATTCCGTTCGGGTTGCAGCCAGAAGATCGGCGGCACCACGCCTACATTGTCGGCAAGACCGGCTCGGGCAAGACCACACTCCTTTTCAACCTTATCGCACAGGACATTGCGGCCGGACGCGGGGTCGGCGTTATCGATCCCCACGGTGATTTGGCATATGAAATTCTCGATTGCATTCCGCCCTGGCGGACGGAAGACGTGGTCTACTTCGATCCGGCCGACCAGAGCTTTCCAATTGGGCTCAACTTGCTTCGGCCCCCAGCGCCGGGCAATGAACACCTTGTGACCTCCGGCATCGTGAGCGCCATGAAGAATATCTGGCGTGATTCTTGGGGACCGCGAATGGAGTGGGTTTTGACCGCGGCGGTGTCCGCCCTGATGGAATGCCCGAACGTGTCCATTCTGGGCATCACACGAATGCTGATTGACGAGCGCTACCGTGCCTGGGTTCTGAAACAGGTCAATGATCCGATCGTGCGTTCGGTCTGGATCCAGGAACTTGGCCGCTACGACAAGCAGCTTTGGCAGGAAGCCATTGCGCCGATCCAGAACAAGATAGGGCAACTGCTCATTTCGCCGCCGGTGCGCAATGTCCTGGGGCAAGTCCGCAGCCGCATTGACGCCAGGTTCATGATGGACCACCGGCGTATCTTTATCGCCAACCTTTCCAAGGGCCGGCTCGGCGAAGACAAATCCAACCTGCTGGGCGCCATTCTGGTCACCATGTTTCAACTGGCGGCCATGGCGCGTAGTACCGTGCCAGAATCCGAACGTGAAGACTTCTTCCTATTCGTGGACGAATTTCAGAATTTCACCAGCGATAGCTTTGTGTCCATTCTGTCGGAAGCTCGGAAGTACCGACTCTGCCTGACGCTTTCTCACCAGCATGTCAGCCAACTGCGGGATGAGATCCGGGATTCGGTCTTTGGCAACGTGGGGTCAATGCTATCATTTCGCGTGGGCAGTACCGATGGGGAACTGCTCAGTCGTGAATTTGACGGTGTATACAATGCCCGGCACCTCACGCAGTTGGATAGGTACGAGCTGTGCGCCAAGCTGCTTTTCGATGGCAGATACATGGAACCGTTTCTTGGTGTGACGATGCCACCGCTGGACGTTCGTTACGGTTCACGGGAAAGAATTATTCAACGGTCGCGGGAGAAGTACGGAACACCTCGGGCGATTGTGGAAGACAAGATTCGGCGATGGTTGGGGCGATAACATTACGGGCGGCGGTCTGGAAATGGAAAAGTGGAAGGTTGTACCTGTGCTAGTTTACCAACTACACCGCCGAGAGCTAGGACTGGCTCGTAAACTTCCGTCTGCGCATTTGGCGATCTCTTCTACAGCATTATGCTGTTTGTCCGGCACGCACACCACTCATGCAAAAACCCACGTAAATGGCTTTTATATGAATCAACAGTCAAGACAATATCCTACATGAGTTCCCTTTTGTTTAACTTTTTGGAGCGTCACTCGGCGGTTTTCGGGACTGCTGCCGATTCACACGGCCCCCCCTTATAACTCCGAATTGCAGAATGGGCCACTGGCCAACCGCGACTCGGCCGGAGGTTGCACCAGCCGGAGAAGCCTCGGGGATAATGGACATCATTCAATTCTACGCTTGGTTGCCAATTGTTGCGACCGTGAATGTGCAAACACCTTGGCCCCTTTGCATTGGCGATTGGAATATATATGGATTCTAACACACGCCATAGCGCGGAGCCATTCCTCGTGCTGCATGGATCGTCGCCTCGGCCAACATGCACTTCGGGTGCAAAAGACATGCGTATCCCTAAACCCAACTGTTGTTTCTAACGAATACTAATGAATTGTCGCGATGAGATCCAAGTAAACAACACACTGAGGCATGCTGCTCCAAACAGGATGAAACTTTTCGCCCAAGCGCTGAGAGAACATACGTCCGGAAACCGTAATGCACATATCGCCAACAAGACGCCAATAGTAGGCATTGATGCTGCGGTACAGGATTTAATGGAGGACAGGTACCGTGATACCATAGCAACGAATGTAGATGATATTAGACACGAGACTACAAGCAGCGAAAATAGAAAAATAAGCCGCGATGGAGAAAATGCAAGCGAAAACAAATCCACATGCAACTCTATCTTCGCAACCACGACGAATGTGGTTAAAAAGAGCGAACCGAGAATAATTGCGGGAATCGCTGCGGCTAAAACCTTTGACGACGCCAATTCAATTGGCGATACCGGAGCGGCGAGCGTCGGTTCAAGGGTCTTGTGTTCAGTTTCACCACAAAAAAAGTCAACAGCCAAGATGCCTGCGATCAAGGCCCAGGCCGCGATGTTTGCGAATGCCAAAAGAGGTAATATTTGAAAGGCAAATGCGCCCTTCATGAGAGTTCCCGCAGACTCATAGGGAAACGTAGATACCGAGTGCACCGTGGATGCCAAGAAAAACATCGGCGTGAAAAACGCGGCGATGACAAATTTTCGTTCTCGCCGCAACAACAACCAATCCTTCTTCATTATCGCGAATAGCTTCATCAAGAATGCGCTCCCAAGATTATTTCGTTACAAATTTGGTCAAGACTCTGTTTCTCTGGGGTTTCCGAAGTGAAACTTTGCGCGGTATGCAGGGGACTTTCGCGAGGCGTACCTCGCAGTTCCGCTGGGGTGGCAAAGCGGATCAATTCCCCGTTATTGAGTATGGCAACTTTATGCGAAACGGCCTCAAGTTCGCTGGGCCGGTGACTGACGATCACGGCAGATCTACCCTTCTTTTGGTAGTCATCCAGTGTCTCAATCAATGCTGTTCTCGCCGCCACATCGAGGCCATCCGAGGGCTCGTCGAGAAACAGGATGTCGGGTGTGTTAAGCAGTGCCCTCGCTATGCAGAGTCGCTGCCGCATGCCCTTTGAAAATGTTCCGATCTTTTGTTTAACACCAAGTAATTTCATAACATCAAGCACTTCAGCTATACGATCTCGTCTTGCCGTACGAGACAATCCGTATAGGCAAGCAAAATAACACAAATACTCCCAGGTGTACATACTATCATATAAGCAATGGGTCTCGGTGACGAGACCGCAATACCGCTTCGCACGGACGGAGTCCTTTGCGGTATCGGCACCAAACACGCACACTGTACCTGAATCAGGTAGCAGAACACCTGAAAGAATACGAAGGAGTGTCGTCTTGCCGCTTCCATTTGGCCCAGTTACCAACAGAAAGGTACCTGGAGCCAATGTGAATGAAACGTCCACGAGAGCAGGTACGACGGCGCGAGAACCCTTTCGGAACGTTTTGCAGATCCGACCCACATCCAACGCGCAGGACTTTTCCGTACGAATGATATTCATCGGCTGCTGGCAGCAAGTCGATCGCGGTTGACTCTTAGCCATTCACTCCATTTCCGCAGGTTCTCAAGCCTCTGTGACACGGTCATTGGTTCACTGTAGCCAAAATCGATTCCAGTTGCCTCCCATAAAGCACATCCTGCGTCTTCTCGGACAACTTCGTCAGAATTGTTCAGTTGCTGGATTAAAAACTCAAAGCCGGCCGCATCGCCAAGTCCAGCGAGGATTTTCGCTCGCTGGAACAGGCTTATAGAGGGATCCTCCTTTACTCGCTTTACCAGCGCGGCCCGATCCTGGGGATCTGCCTTATTTGATATTGCTTCGACGGCTTCAATCGCGGCAAGGCGATTCGCTGTCGTGCATTTGGAATTTGGCAGGAGCAAATCCCGCAGCGTTACATCAAGAGAACGTCCACTCTCTCCAAGGTTGGGAACCGCCCGTATCGCGAGGTTAGATACCGCATTGTTCTCGTCTTTTACTGCTTTTTCGAAAATCACAACAATCGCTGGTGGAACGCGAGAACCCGGAGTTATATCACCTGTTAGTTGTGCCAAAGCAATGAGTTTCATTGCGCTGGATCCGCCGTCAAACGCGGCGGTAGCAATACGGATACGATCTGAGGCGTCTGTGAAGCGTGCCGACATCACAACAAGAGCGGCTCGCGTTGGTTGCGGCGTGTCCATTGATACAACTAAATCGACTAGTTTCTTCTGCTCGATCCTCGGTATCGATGACACTTCATTTGCAATGTTCCGATGTTCCTTCGAGACTCGCGACCTGCCCTCACCGCTGAGGTACGCGATAACTTCGGCGGCGGTTGCAACTCGCTCAGCTCCAGTGGATGATTGGGCACTCGCCGCTTCAATGCCAAGTGTAAGAAGACACAATAGGCTTATGGCTTTTACCTTTTTCGCGTACACCGTTGGTCACCTCGCAAATAAACTTGATTTCAGAATGATTCAAACTCTTCGCATCAGTGTGGGTCAATGAAATATCGCCAATCGTGCTCTTTTGCTTTTGGGGTATTCGATGTAGCGTTGAGCTTTTGGGGATACGCAGCGTCGATCGCCTGCACGTTCTGGTAATGTTGGGCCAACTCGGCCGCGGTCTGCGCATCTATGTTGTGGTCGATCGTATCCTTCAGCACCATGAGAATAAGTCCCGTTACAGCGGCCCAGATTGCAATTTCGATCCCAACCGCGGTTATCGCCGCCGCAGCCGCAATCACCGCCATAGTTCCAATAAGGATGTCCATACCGGTGTCGACTCTAAACTTTTCAGTTGCGATCATTGTATCCACCGCATCGTGTCTCGGCCATTCAGCTTTATAAACCACGTCTTCTTCGTATGGGCCCGTTATCGTAATCTCCACTTTCTTCTGCAGGGAGCCGGCGTCAGCCAAAATGGTTGCGGTACCATATGCCGGCCCCGGAGAAAAGCTTGAAGAAAAGGGTGTTGTACCCGATGTAACGCTGAGGGTCCCCAAGGATGGTCCAGTCGACAGAAATAACTCCTTTTTCGAGAGCGATGCCGCAAGCTGCACATCCGAGGGGTTACACGCTACCGTTATTGTGATCGGTTTGTCTTTCGCTGGCGCCAGCGTCTTTCCAAGTGTCAAATCTGTTGATATGATCACATCAGCCTCAGACTCTATTTTGGCATAGAGTTGATGCAGCTTCTCCGATTCTGCCTGCGTATAGGAGGTATTAGAGTCATGCTGCCGAACAATATTGTCAAACTCCGATGCGAGCGCAGAGATGGCCTTTGCCGCAGCCGCGCTAGCCCTTATACCTGCGATGCTACCGAGCCTGATTGTATTACCGATAGCCTTGGTGGAGTCCGCGGTAAGCTGCAGATCATAAGTTTCAACTGTGAATGTGGCAGGATCGCACACTGTCGCCTTGTAATGATGCTTTGGGTTTCCGTCGGAATAGGTGATGGTCAGGCCAATGGCGAACTGCCAATAGCCTGGCTGTTTCAGGACGTAACTTGAGTACTCTAAGGGTATAGACCCTGCCTTTGCGTTAGCCAGTCCGGCTTTGGTCGGGGAGAATGCAAACGTGTATGTCCAGTGTTCTGTGGCCGTAACAGTAGCTTCGGGATCCGCTTTGGGGTCGATCAGATCTGGAAGCGGAACATCTGGGGCCTTTTTGTTTGGTGTAATCGTGGCAGGAATTGCGACTGGTGTAGGAGGAAGCGGAACGACTGTAACACTATAGGCCCAGATTTGCCTTTGAAGCGAGATCAGAACGAACACCAAGGCTATCAGTTGTAGTAAATATGCGTTAGACAGTTTCTTGACCATGGAATTGATCCTTTCAATGATTCTTACGGTGTACGTATTGGCTTTCATAATCCGATGCGACCTTCCTACTTAGCTCTAATGCGAGCTTTACGGCAGAGCTTTGGAAATCTACCACAGGCTGCGCGGAGCAAAGGGATGTCTCACTCTGCTTGCCGTTGACCATAGCCTCCTGGAATAATCTGCGGTCGTTTGCATTCCATAAATTTAGATGCCAACGCCAAGTGGCCAGGAGTTTAGTAGGCAACTCAAGTGTGCAGGCGTTGCGCAAGGCAAGGATTCGGTACGTACGCTGCATGTAAGTAGAACCGCTTAGCTGCTGTGCGGCATCTAGTGCCTGCCAAAGATCAATGGCCTCCGTTCGGTGGGCTGGCGGCCGGACCGATGTCTGCCGATATTGAACTGCGCCCATCCAAAGTAATGGATTCTCGTCATACGGATCGTATTGTCCCACGAGCTTATCAAGGAATATCCCAGAGCATATGGTGTTGAAGCTATAGTTGCGATTAATGCGCACCCTATACTGTTGGTTGTGACTGCCAGAATCAGAAATAATGAATTGGATGTATTCCGAGCCCCAGAAATTATGGACGCGACAGCGAGCCAGCGGCATGCAGAGGGGACTCTGTCCAATAGGTTGTGTCCCGGGATAAAGCTCAACCATATAATCGCGGAAACGATTGTTGCCGGTATGGCCGTCTTTATTGAAGATATAAAGGCTAATCCTGTGAGTTCCAGGCGGTGCCGTGATAGTTGCCCAAATATCGGGACCTTCCCAATTCATGGGATAAGCCTCCCCATGGTCATCATCATCCGCTTGGCGCCGGTGCCCCACGACTGGATTGTACAGAAATTTAGGATTTTGGCTTGTGTCCGAGTGTAGCCAATGGCGCAAGGTGTCGTGATTGGTTACATGCGGACCTTGCGCAAGGTCAACATGCCAATAAGGAAGTTTGTGATCGAAGAGTTGGTCAAAGGGCCAACTTATGGCACATAACACCGTGTATTGACGACCATAGTGCCCAGTCCAATCGCCCTGCGTAATGTAGTCTTCCCCGATATAGAATGCGCTGGGTGACAACAATGACGCGGTTGGGATCTTAGTGCGCATCGTAGTAAGGTCGTCACTAGTTGGCGTTCTAGCCGATAAGGGAAGCGGAGCGGCCAAATGCTTACCCGCCATAGGTGACGTGCGTGAGGTGCCGATGTACTGTGGCTGCGGTGAATCGATGTCATTACTTGCATTCACGTACCGTGATATGCCGCTACCATACCGTGCGATAAACAGCGGATAGCACCTATTGCATTGCGGTTCCGAGGCTACTGACGAGCAATTCGTGGTTGGTGCTGATTGTTCCGAGCGGGGTATAAAGGGCACAATAGCCGCACGTGACGGAGACGCACGGGTAGCTAGGTATGAGGATATTGGTTGGGAGAATGAATACGATGTCGGATTACGGGAAGTAGAGGTAGCAGGCACGCTTTCGGCGGATAAACACTTGAACGTAGTAGCACAGATAGCTGTTACATAACCATCTGTTTTGGCCAGCGATCGAACAGCGCAGCTGGCAAAGATTCGTGGTCCTGGGCCGGCGGCCGCGTCTAGATGCGATGATTGGGCGCGGTCAAACACTTCATACCCTTGCCGCCTATGGCAGAGCCACAATCGGCCGCGGGGATCTTCGGATAAACTTGTAATGTAATCTTCTGCAGGTAATGCTGCGAGTTCTTCGTTGCTTGGCGGATTCCAATCTTTGGGTGGACCGCCGTAGAGTCCACGCACCTTGTCAGCAAAGTCTTGGCCACGCCAATAGCGCCATGTCTTGCCATCGTCAAGGCTCCAAGCTAGGCCAGCAGTCGTTGCAGCGTAGATGGTACTATCACTGGCGACCAAAATGTGGTTAATCAGGCCGGTAGGCAAACCAGCGCCGTAAGGCGTGGTGGGCATCTTGTCGGGTCCTGGGGTAACTTCCCAGGTCTTGTATTCGTTGCCGCCATTACCATCGGGTACAGGCCGAGAAACAGCAATGCCATCGCACTGCGTACCAACGACGACAGAACCGTTCTTTGTAAACGCGAGGCTGGAGGCTTGGTCGGAAGGCAGTCCCTCGGCACGAGTGTAGTAAGTCCAAGTGTCCTTGGAAAGCGAGTACCGACTCAGACCCGCCTCCGTGGCGAGCCACACGTCGCCATCGGTGGGGCATGTGGCGATAGCCACGACGTGGGCGCCCAGCGGGCCAACCAGACTAGCTTGAGGGTCGCTGTCGGGCTGACCTTCGCGTGGCAACCCCTGTATTACGTTATAATTCTGCCACTTCTGGCCGTTGAAGACGTCTACGCCGTGGCGCAGGCTGCCGCACCAGATGCGGCCAAGTCGGTCACAGGCTACGGCATAATAACAAGTATCAGAAAGGCCGTCTTTGACGGAAAACTGTTGCCAAACGCTCTTGGCCCGAATCGCATCAGGAACCGAAAGCGGTGGGGGAAGCGCACCGTCGCCTATCGGTGCCGGCATTTTGCCGGCGTTGGCGGCGGGAACCCAGCGCCAAATACCCTCGTCTTCGGTCGCGGCATAAATATTGCCGTCGAGGTCACTGCAGAGTGCCATAATGAATTTGGCTGGGCAGTCCATTGACTCTTCGCTAGGTTCTGAACCGACAGGCTTTGCCACCGCCGGCTGCGCTGGCGTGTTAGAGGCCGGCGCTGGTAGCGGTGGCGGGAGGGCAAATTGGGGCGGCTTTGCTGCCAGCGCCAACAACGGCAGCGCAGTCAGAAGTGTTCCGCTGACCGCCGTTAAAGAAATTTTGAATATCTGCCGTAGCAACATCATCTCAGAACGCCTACGTCGCCTTCGTTATCGCAACACTTTGCCGTGGCCGCTTATTTCCTTGACTTCCGCCGCGTAAATCTTGAAGCTGGATTTCCATGTGCCGAGTCCCAGTGCCTTGCCATCGGGCAGTTTCCATGTCGGCGGCATCGTGTATTTGGTCCACAGGTCACTCTGGCCTGGGTTTGCCTTGTCTACCCCGATGGTTTGACCGTTTACCATGAGCGTCATGGAGGTCTTTCGTACTTGAATCACGCATTCGTACCGTCCATTCGCCACGAGACAATGCGCACCGCGACTTGACGGTCCAATATGACCTGAAGCATCTGTCGCCGTTTCAAACCGGCACATCGTGTCGCCATTGGCCCCCATCTCCCAGCAGGTCTGATGTCCACCTACAACCACTATCAGGGCGATGCAGTCTTTGCCGCTCTCGCGCGAGAACGATACGCGGTAGTCATATTCTTCCGGCGGTTGATAGACAAACGCCACCCGTGCGCAGGCGGTCCCGTTCGACTGTAGGGCACCGTCCTTGTTGGTCCACTTGCCGGCCACTGCATCTTTGCTGACGTTGACCAGTTTGAGCAAGTCGATCTTTGTTGTCTCGCCCAAGTTTGCCGGAGATCCGCCGCGGGTGACAATCACGTACTGGTTGCGAATAGTGCTGATGCGCGCCGCCTCGGCGGCATCGCCGTGCTGAATTGCAGCCTCAATGGCCGGCTGCAAATCGCTTGCGGCCTTGTCCGCCGCCTGCATCTGACAGTGATCCCGGTCAGCGGCAGCTTTTTTCCAAGCATCGCCACAGGCCTTGATCGCCAAGTTAATGTTTATAGCCTTGGGCCAATCCGTCGGCTTCCCGAAAACATCAAGGGAAAGTCCTGGTGCATCACCATCCGTAGCGGCCGCGCGTGCCATGACATCGCCGAGTTTCTTCTGTAGGTCGTCCAACCGTGCGGCTTCCTCGGGGTTGGCGCTGCGCAAGGCTGGTGTGTTGGCTTTGATAACCGTTTCAAAAAGCCGCTGCAAAGCCGCGGTTACGGCGAGTTTCTGGGCATTGATCGCCAGCACCTGAACTTGGTTGTAATAGTCCAACACCTTGGCGACTTGAGCGTTTGTGTCGGCCGCACTGGCCGGGGTTTCCGATGGTGTGGCGACCACATTCTCAGGGGCCGGTGGCGCGGGCGGCGGTGCTGGAGTAATGGGCGCCAACCATGGCGGAGTGGATTCGGCGGCATTAGGTTTAGGGCTGGCAACGGGCGGCGTTGCAATGGGTGCTGTGCTTTGAGCTAATGTAGCGGCTTTGGTTTGCGCCGGAGTTTTTCCTGCAATTTCTGGGAATAGATCTCCTGGCGCATCGGCCTGCGCCCCTTGCGACAGCGGCAATCCAATAGCCATGACGCACAAAGCGACAGCCAGCATACGAGCCCTGATCGGCCAGCGTTCAACAAACGGTCGTGATACGATGTGGCACATGGTTCAGCATCCAACAACGGGAAAGTAATGCCGTGTATAACCCATAGGTACGCCAAAACGCGAAGATTCCTGCGCGCGAATGAAAAATTCTGGAGTAAAAAAACGGTTGAGGTGGTACAAGTGTGTCACTGTCTGGGAAATCAGGTCGGCAGAATGGGTATGAACCAACCTTGGTAAACGCCAGAAAGAAATGAGGATGACGAGAGCGGTGTACATCGTGGCGCCAAATAGGAAACGCGGGGCACACCACCTTCCAAAAGAAGATCGGCGCCAGCGTTGCCACTCTCAAACATATCGAGTAGTGACGGGAACCTTAACCGGGCATCGTCGCAGAGTCAAGTCTAAAAAGATCGGCTTTTCCATGTTTTAGCTGGCGTCCATCTACATTATTATTTCGTTAACAAATGTTGCCATGCACACCATATATATGGTGTGGTCGGAACAGGTCTTCAAAAGAAAACGGAACGACTTTTCATCGTTCCGTGGTGGCCTGAAATCAGGCCATGTGTTGTTTTGCTACTTGCCCTTTCCGGTCTTGCTCCGCTTCTTTGCACCATCGGTACTCGACGCCTCTTCCGCGGGTGCCACGGTACCGGTGTCCACCGCATCCGCGGGGATGTTAATTTCCCGTGCGGGCTGGAGCGCCTTGGCTGGCAGCCAGGAATTGACGCGAGTGGCTACTGCCGTATCGGTCAATCGTCCCTCGGCACCATCGGCGAAGAGCGCTGCGGCCTGGTCGACAAGTTCACTTTTCTTCTTGTCGGCTGGGGAGCCGTATGCCGGGCCAAGCAGATCACTGAGTAGAGCGGTCAGTTGGACCTTCTGGTAACTGGAAAGCCACGTGCTATCCGGGCGCCACTCCTTGCGCATCTCGAGCGAGAGTTCCTTGGCCAGGAGACAGACCAGATCGGTGGGGTTTGACAAATGCGCAGTCAGGCATTCGGCCGTGAGAAGTTCAATGAGCGCATCCAACTGCGTTTCGGAAAGTGTCATGAGGCGAACATACGCCTCGCACTCGTCCATGCGGGATTCCGTGCCAAACGGGTCAAGTTCGACGCGCTTGGCACGCAGGGTTTCCAGGGCTGGACAGCAGAACCCCTGGGTCTTGTCCACATAGGCATTGGTGGCACTGGAATCATGGCATATCGCCAGGGCTTCAGTGCGAACCTTCTCATGAAGGATGAGTACCAATACCCGTTTGCAAGCCAGCCGTGAGTGGAGAAGTAGCTGGCGCACCGCCAAAGCCTGGGTGGTATACAAAGCGGCTTTCTGCGCATCGGACAGGTCATCCGGCGCCGGCGGTGCCGCTGGTTTGTCGGGTTCGGCCGGGCCAGTGCCTTTTGATGGAGCAGAGTGGACGCGTGGTATGCGGTACGCCTTTCGAACCTGACCGTCGGGGTCAAGGATGAGGAAGGCCGTACCGGTCGCTTTGACCGGATCGGCATAATGCACTGCGGCGTCGCGCGTCAATTCTTCCTCTTGAGCGTCCACGGCATCGATCTTCTCTTGCAAGGCGTCCGCGGCGTTCTGGTCGTCTTCGACCTGATCCGATTTGGCTTCCAATGCCTGACGTTTCTCATGGAGTTTGTCGAGTTTGGCCGTGACCTTATCGTCAAAAGTCACCGGAGCCTCGTCCATCCGCCAAAGGCGGTCCTGAACGTCCGACTGCGAAGCGATGACCACTTCACTCCACCCCTCTTCCTGGAGGGATTTGTGCTCAGCGTTCATAGCGTCGGTTTGGGCTGCCAAGAATGCCTGACGTTCCACCAGTACCCGGTCGCCGAACAAGTCGCGGCTGATCTTCTCGGCCGGCAGCGTGGTAATGTCAAAGAGTGCGTGCCGGGCATCAATCCAAGCATTGGCAATGATGCCCCGCACCTGGTCGGCGCGTTGGGATTGGTCCTTTAATTCCTGCCAGACTTCCAATTGTTTGCTTTCGGGAACGGCGGCATATGCTTCCGCAGTGCCGGTGTCGATACGGTCTTGCCGGTAGGCGGCCTTGACTGCATCGGCCAGGGTCGCCAGCTTCATCCGTTGGCGGACATACGTTGGGGGAACGCCGAAGTCGCTGGCTACGGTTGCCACGTCCTTGTCTTCCTCGCGCACCAACCGGGCGAAGGCTTCGGCTTCATCGAGGGGATGCATGGGCTCGCGGGCGAAATTCTCGGCCAAAGACAATGCTTCGGCATCGCCCTGGTTGCGCACCTGACAGGCGATCTTCGGATCTTCGCCGCGGAACACTTCGCGCAGCGCTGCCAGGCGCCGGCTGCCGGCGATGACCATGTACTGGCCGCCATCGTCCAGCCGACGAACAAGCAAAGGTTCGATGAGACCATGGGCGCGGATCGAAGCCACCAATCGGCGGTGGGCATCGCGCTCCGGTTTGACGCGACGCGGATTGTTGCGGACGGACACGAGCTGGGACAGGGGAATACTGGTTTGCATTGGAGACCTCCATAAAAAGAAAAAAGGAAAGGGTTGGGAAAGAACGGTCTCCCTTAATGGTGACATGATTTTTCTTGGCGCGCAATGCCTTCAACCGCCTGTTATCCACAGCGGTTGGGCAAGTCGATAAGAGTTGGTGTTTCAGAGACAAAAGTGTGGTTGCAGACCCTGTGATGCGAGGAATTTCGACAATATTGTTGTAGATTTGACAATATTAAGGTGGAGGGAAGCGGCAGTTCATCGTGAAAGCCATTTTGTCCACATCGCCGCGCACCGGACATTCTCAAAGGTGTCAGTCACGGAACTTACCTGTGGCTTGTCCGCCAACTAGGCACCATGAGACCGAGTAGAAATGCACTAGCACCGAATGCGACAGAAAAATGCAAAAGGTTAATTTGCATAATTTTGCATTTTTCTGCTTGCAATCTGAGTTTTGTCCGATAAAATACCTGTTCTCCATCGTAGACAAAAAGGAATTTGTCTGGAGTTTGCCTGCTTAAATCGAAATAAAATTTGGGGTTTTTAGGGGGCGGTATTATAACCGTTGGTCTGATAATGACTTGCGGCTTGGTTGTATTTTTGCGGTCACCACTTGAACCGGACCTTTTTTTCTGTTAACATGTGGCCCCTTGAAGAGTAGTGTCGAGGAATACCCTGGTCGCCATTCAAGGTTGCCGGGGTTTTTTTGTATAATCGTGAATTGCGGTTTTGTGCCCTTCCGCAGAGGAGAAAAATGGGCGGACAAAAAAACCCGCGTCTCAAATGAACGCGGGCGAGGTTCGGAGGCCGCGAGGGCCTCAAGTTAGCCGGTGAGGATAGTTTACGAGACCAATGCTCATCGGCTACCGACAAACCAGAACCCCAATATACTCCTCTGGTTTCTGGTGTCAAGTCCCTCGCGCCTCCTTTTCCAAGGAGTCGCGTATGAAATACGCATGTACAATTTTTCATGTACCTAGCGGCCAGTGCCGCACACTGAGGGTTCCCGTCGGGGAACGCGAATGCAGCGTCGCTGACGCACTGCTCGCGGTCCGTGATGCAGAGCCGGGGCTCGGCCTGCTGATCGATGGGGCCGGGAAGTCCACGTTCCTGCGTGGCGTGGGAACACTCAAGAATGAAGGGGCGTTACCGGGCTGCTCCAATTGGATGTTTACAGTTAACGGAGAAATCGCTGCGCAGGGCGCCGGCAGTATTCTGATTACAGCCGGCGATCTCGTGGAATGGCGGTTTGTTCCAACGGTCGACGTAATGTAAGTCGCTGATCACATCTGTAAAGCCCACCCCGGCCCCGGCATGCGCACCTGTTACCCCTTTCAGCATGCCGGGGTCTTTCTTTATATATAAATTATATAAAATAAATCGCCCGTGCTCAGATCTAAGGTCCAGGCTTGGTTCTTGTTGCCGGTGGCATTACGATTCGCGCCGGGACCGGGTGCCAGCGAAAAAAGCCTACTGCCCTTGGCATCTGCTGAACACTGTAGGCGGTGGAAGTTGTCAGGATTGCAAGGCCTAATAAATAGGCGGACCACACCTTTTGCGATGGCATGCCCCAACGATTCCATGACGATAAATGTCCGGCGACGAAAAGCCAATTCACCAGCGGCATGAAGATAAGGAATAGGCCGACCCACGGTAAGACTGCTTTGCAGATAGCAAGCCCTGCTTCTGGCGAAAGGTTGATCATGTGCTGCTCCGCCAGGGCCAGCAGAACATACGCCAGGAGAAGAACAAGAAAAAGTGCAGCTGTCTGTGCGGCGACAATGCAGTAGGTCGCGTCACGGAAACACTGTCGCCGACTTGGTACGAAAGCGAGGGAGGCGACATGCGTAAGAAAGACGACTGCAAGCAGGGTCGGTAGCGTGCTCCACAGAGCATGGGTCAGCGAAAAGTTGGAAACAAACGTGTCGGCAAGATCGTCAAAGATCCCAAAAATACTTACGTTCGGCCTGAAAGAAGCAATCGCGGTAGTGCTATACAGAAAAATCGACAGGCATAAGGATGGAATGGGCCGGCAGCGTGGAAACTGGCGCTCTGACTGAAACAGCAGAAGCCATCCGGCTTTCCACGGTGTAAAGAACACGCACACCACCAAGCCGAGATAATCGCGGACAAACTCGACGATTGCGACGATGACGCCCTCTACCTGGGCTGAGATAACGGCGGCAAGATTCTGATCTTCTCCGATCATGGCGGCGGCCCTGTGCAGTCGTTTTCAAGATTCCAGGAATTTCGGAAGAATTTCTTTTCGCGAAGATGGCCCCCCTTATGGTCTCCAGCGCCCCGGCCGCCGTCAAGCCTTGCCGGTTAATGCGGGGCCCTCGCCGGTTGCCGGTGGCGCATCCAGCTTTGCCATCATCTTTGCTGGCGCAATGCCCACAGCATGACATATTCGTATGAAAACAGGGATCGTGGGCATGCGCCTTTCCAGTTCCAACAAGCTGATATATTCGCGCGTAAGGTGACTCTTGGACGCCAGTTCTTCCTGGGTCAGTCCCGCCCGAAGCCGCATTGATCGAAGTTCTTTTCCAAACATCATGTTAGCGTAGCCGTTGGTGGGCGCGCTGTCCGTAAACTATAGTTGCGGAACATATAGTAACTGTCTGGGCGGTCATGCGCCCCGCCGCTGAAACCGCGGACACCTTACAATAATCTGTCACGTCCCGTGATCCCACCAATATGTTGCGTCGGGGCAACAGGGGACTTGCGCTGTAGGCCATGATGTGGCACGATTTAGGGCAGGTCTGTTCTTTTGAAAACACAGCATCCAACCACCACTCACGTTGAGTGGCCGCGTTGATGCTGCGCATATTTTCCACAAACAACAGAAAGGAGGAGTCATGGAACCCAAGTTTCCCCTTGGCAGGACGCTAATCACACCCAATGCACGTGCCCACCTAAACCCCGAAGACGTGCTTGCGGCATTTGCCCGGCACGCGTCCGGTGATTGGGGCGAGGTCTGCCAGGAGGACAAGTTGATCAATGAAGAGTCGTTGCAGAGGGGTTCCTGGCTGTTGTCGGCGTATACCGACCGCAGCGGAACCAGGTTCTGGATCATCACGGAAGCCGACCGTTCCGCAACCACGGTCATGCTTCCAGAAGACTATTAACCCCGAACACAAGGAGAATAATCATGCATGAGTGGCTATATATCGGCGCAGCGCCGCCGGAAGAATCCTGCGCCCAGGTGGGTAGCGATGGCTACATGGCTCGCGCCCGGCGTGAATGTCAAGCATACATCAACCTGTTGCGCCGTGTCGTGGGACCGGAGCCGGAAGGCGCACAACTTCGTATCCGCTCCGACCAACATGATCTCGGTACATACCTGTCGGTCGCTTGCTACTACGACCCTGCGATCGAGGCCACCATTGATTATGCCTTCCGTTGTGAAGGCCATGGCCCGCAAGAGTGGGATGAAGAAGCACGCCGGGAACTGCGAAATAGAAAGGGGGAGCGTCATGGGCACGTGGATTGATTTCAAACAGTTACGTGAGCAGTTGGATCTCGGTGACGTACTGCGCCACTACGGCGTCCAGCTTAAAGCTAACGCCGCCGGCCAGCACCATGGCCGCTGTCCCTTGCCAGGTCATCCGAAAGACAATACTTCGCTTTCGTTCTCGGCCAACCTTCGCAAGAAGATCTGGCGCTGTTTCAGTTGTGGCGGAAGTGGCAATGTCTTGGACCTGGGGGTGCTCTTAGAGGGCGGTAACCCGAAGAACCCGGATGATGTCCGGCGGGTGGCCATCCTCCTGCGTGATCGCTTCCTGGGTGGATACAAAGCCGTGGCGCCAAGCAATGTGAAGACCGTTGTGAAGCGCAAGAACGTGCCGGACAATGTCACACCGCGAGAAGCGATGGAAAAGTCGGCCACGAATTCAACCACCAAAGAGCTGGTCAACGCACCGCTTGATTTCGCACTCAAGAATTTGAGTAATGAGCACGCGTATTTTCGCAAGCATGGATTCCTCCCGGCCACCATCGAGCACTTCGGCCTGGGGTATTGCACCAAAGGCATGTTCGCCGGTCGGATCGCCATTCCGATTCACAACAGGGAGGGGCAACTGGTCGGCTACACCGGCAAGCTCACCGATGAATTCGAGGTGACCGCTGAGCAGCCGGAATACCTCTGGCCTGGTACCCGGAAGCACAATGGCGTCAAGTATGTTTTCGACCGCAGTCAGATCCTCTACCACGCTCATTGCATCGAACAGGACGCCACGGATTTGGTGGTGGTACAATCACCCGAGAGTGCCTGGTGGGTCTGGCAAGCTGGCTTCCCGTATGTTGTTGCCATCATGGCTGAGGCGCCGAGTCCGGCGCAATCGGCACTGATTGTTCAAATGGTGCGGCGGACAGGCCGTGTCTGGACGCTGACGGATGGTAACAAGGCCGGTGACCGTTGCGCCCACGACATCTTAGAAGATGTGGGTACCAAGCGGTTCTGTTCCTGGCTACGCCTTACCAGTGGCCGGCCAGAAGACCGTACGCCAGAAGAGTTGGCAGCCATGTTGGAGTGGAAGGTGTAAGTCAAAATGTGACACAGGCGATCCGAAAGGGTCGCCTTTTCTAGTACGGTTAGTCACAAACAATTGGCAATACGTTGAGACGAATCCACTAGTCACACTCGCCGGAAGGCTATACCCTTGTTATGTTCTATCGCAGTATTCTGGGTAAAGGTGAGTGCGCCAATATTGTTCCCAGTGTCGGATTCGCAACTCAAATAATTCGTTCTCGTGTATCATGTGCAGATGCAATGGTTTGTTTAGGAGCAACGTCCAATGCTTTGGGCTTTTTTCCAAAACACATTGAACGGGCGTGGCGTGCGATGCAACCTGCATACCACTCATGACGACCCCTTTCTCGGGGTGTACAAACGCAACACGTTGTGCCATAATTACTTACGGCATATAGCGGCGTGTTTGTACCACCCGCTTGTCCGGATTTGTCCGGTGTGCCCAGGGAGGTGTTACGTCACCTCCCTGTTTTCTTTCTGTCCGCACTACAGTGTAGTGTAGCAGTTTGCTACCCCTAGTCAACAGTCCTTTCGAATATTTGCTCGCCTGCTGACAAAATATTCGCATTTCAGCACGTCACCGTCGCCTTTAAGTTTTCTCTTACATGCAATATGCTACCGACTATGCGATGTTGCTGTCGATGCGTGGCACCCTCTGTCCCTCGGTTGAATAACACTGATAATAATTGAGTGTCGATGGATATATATGAATTCCTTTTCTCGGAACCACTGGGTGTAGACGGTGGTCCTCTATTTCGATCACAAAGCGAACTTGCTGAAGCGATCAAAACAATACCTAGCGGTGGTTTTGATAATCCAGATCGAAGCGTGGATAGCATTCGCAATTTTATCAACCAAGTCTTGAACCGTCGCCGTCCGCCATCACCAAACCTTCGGAAGTCCATCGCGGCAGCCGTCAAAGCGCGACTCGGGAAGGGTATAAGCGAAGACGATGCTATAAATACACTTCATAACTCGTTCATGGTACTGCAGGATCCAAGTCTCGCTCCAGAACTACCGCTTGACGACACGGAAGAGTTTGACGCATTAGAGGCCGCGGCAAATAAGGCTACTGTTCAATATATATTTACGTACCAGCCAGCTGAAAGTACCGAGTCAATGAAGGCTGTTCGCCTGCGAAACACACTCGCAGAGAAGCTGGGCTTTACAACGGATTCGAATACGTCCTCGTCAGTTCAGTATGTCTTTCATGTACATCGCGACGCCGAAGCAATTCACTTTTGGCGCAAGCTGGAAGAATACCTTACGCAAATAAAAGTCACGAATGTCCATGAAAGACTTCTTTCTGCGGATACGGATACACACCCCCGTCTCTCGGTTTGGGTAACGGACGCGTTTCTTTGTGCTATTCCATATGTCGTATTTGATCCAGACAGTCCCCAAGCCGCTGGATTTGTTTTTTTCTACCATCCTCAGAATCGTGTGAGTGTCGCGCGAATGTCTTCAGATGCATTGGCACAATGGACCCAAGAAATCTACCGTCCTTTAACTAGCAATGTTGAATTACGTGACAACCTTCGGCTAAAGCGAAAACGAATACGGTTCTGCGACGCTTGCACCAACCCTTTATAGGAGATCCTATGGACACCATATCGAAGATTGATACTAAGACTTCGTCGGAGGCTACGGTACCGCCAGGATACCGTGTTTTTACAGCTCTTGCCATGATTTTCTGTGCCACGCTCTTAGTCTCTAACACCATAGCCGTTAAGATAATTCACATATATGGTTTTGATTTGCCTGCTGGAATCATCTGTTTCCCTGTCGCATATATATTTGGCGATGTTCTCGTTGAAGTCTATGGGTACGCGCGCACCCGTCGCGTGATCTGGTATGGTTTCGGCTGTTTAGCCTTGATGTCTGTGTTTTATTACCTTGCAGTTTTGCTTCCACCAGCGGTCTTTTGGAAACAACAGGAATCCTTCGCCAACCTCTTCGGTCTCGCGCCGCGTATTGCCTTATCGTCCTTTGTGGCATACCTAGTCGGCTCGTTTCTTAATGCAATTGTCATGTCGAAGATGAAGCTCATGACGTCAGGTAAATTTCTTTGGACTCGCACTATTGGTTCCACGATTATTGGCGAGGGCGCCGATTCTCTTGTTTTCAATTTGTGCGCGTTCTCTTTTGTCTTTGAAATGCGACAGGTCATTTATATTGCATTTTCGGGCTTCGTACTTAAGACACTTTATGAGATTGTCGCCACACCCTTAACATACATTGCGTGCGCTTGGCTGAAACGAGTAGAAACAAAAGATACCTTCGATCACGGAGTTTCCTATAATCCTTTTAAGATGAGGGAATCATGAAGCACGACGTACGCCAAGAGTGGCCTATGCAAGCTTATTTAGCGAATTGGAAAGTATTTCGTAGCCTATCAGACGAGAACGAAGTAACTGCGGAACACCTACTTACGCAGGAGTACTGGCCCCACCGTTCTAATACCACAATCGTTGATGTTGGTTGTGGAGATGGACGTCTTATATTTTCTCTTCTTCATAAAAGTGGAGAGGCAATTGGGACAGTGCGCCTCATTGATCCTGATGCTGGGGTCCTCAAGAGTGCATGCGATCTAATTGAAGGCATTTCCTTCGTGCATGAAGTCGAAGCCTATGAAGGAACCGCGGAGGACCTCCTGCACGAATGCATCTTAGGTGCCCATGCGGTGTTGGCGGTACATGTGGTGTATTTAATGCAACAGGAATCCCTTGAGCATATTATTCAAGCATTGGCACCTGGTGTACCTTTATATGTTGTTCTTGACGCGCCTGGTTCTGTGTTTTCTCGTCTATGGAGTAAGTTGGCGCCACATAAATATCTGGAGAGATCTGAGCATGCGCATACAGTTCTGAGGGCATTGCCATCAGATCGTTTTGTCGTTAATCCATCGGAGATTACTTCCCACCTTGAAAATCCATTAACGTGCCATCGAGAAAAGAAGTTAAGTATACTATCAATACTTTGTTATTGTGATGTTCGAGATCTGGAAAGCGATAAACTAAATTGGGCCGAAGCGGTGCTAGAGAAATACCGTGTCGGCAATCGCATTTCCTGCAAATCCTTCTGCTACGAAGTTGTAAAGCGAAGCGACAACTCAGTATGAGCGTAGCATGATTTTCGTTTTCTTCGATCATTGAGTGCGGTGTTCCGGATGGCCTGTTGATCGGCCCTTGTAGCTGGAGTTGGCTGTACGGCATCCGGCATAATCTCGGACTGTTTTGTAACGGTTATGCGCCGAAGGTGTTTTGCGACTCCTTGAATGGGCGCTATGTTGACAGCCGGACTATCAGTATACTATAGTTGCGTAACGATTAGTTACTATGCGGTGCTATTCCGTTTCATGGGATTCACTGTGGTCACGCTTGGTCCATTGTCCGCTGGCAACGGGACTTGATGCACAGGGCGATGTAGGGGAGGTGTATATGGGAACGTGGTTAACAACCACCTGCGAAGAATGCGGTGAATATATGTGGTACCTTCCGGAATGGGATGTGGTGCCGCGGTTCTGCAAAGGCTGCCGGTACTACGAAGAATACTGTGAAATCTGCGGGCGGCCAATGAAGATCGGCCGTGCCTGGGAACACCCGCCACGGGTGCACAAAGAGTGCCGAGAAGCAAAGGCGGTAGAATGGGAAAGGCATACTTGCTTGGCGTGCGGCGAAATGTTCTCGGTACACCGGTCATGGAACCGGAAATCGGCATACTGCAAAAACTGCGAGTGGTATGACGTGACCTGCCTGTTGTGCGACCAACCGATTCGGGTGAGTCGCAACTGGGAGCACACCCCGCACCTTCATAAGGAATGCCGTGACGAAGTGCGGCCCCGCGACGTGCAGTGCGCACAATGCGAAGCTATCTTCACACTATCAACAGGCGTGCAAATCAAGTGCAGGAAGAACGGTTGGAAATTGCCGAGCCGCTGCTGGCAGTGCAAAGAAGATGCGGCACTCATCCAAGGCGCCATCGGGGCGTTGCGTGACCAGTTCCCATTTCCACTGGAAACAGCGATTGAAAAACGCGGCGTCCTGGTCAAAGACAAGGTCGCCGTGGTGCGGAACCGGCGAACCGGCCAGGTCGTCGCGGAAGTGACGGTCGGAAGCCAGGGAATTCTGGTAAAGAAGCGGGTGGCCACTGTGACCAACATGAAAACGAAAGAACGTGTATCAAAAACAGAGCACGGCAGCCATGGTATCATCTTCCCGCAGCCCACTGTTGACACGTATGATGCGAAGCGTCGGCAAATGACACATCGGAGCAAAGTCGTGCAGCGGGGCATCATCCGCCCAACAAAGGTTATGGAAACACAAAGTGTTGTGCCTGGCGCGATGGTGCCCGCGCGGATGCTGAATGAGCCGGGACGTGGGTGGCCTTCCGATGAGAACGATTATGTCCACCGGTGAGCTGAATGCCGTTACCAATGCACAATCCACCGCGACAAGCCCGATAGTAACTTGGCGTCGAAGACCGTCGTCACTCATTGCAGTATCATGGCCGTACCCCATGCTCATAGAGTAACTGGCGATACTCTTCCCATGTCGTATTGGGTGGAATTTTCCGATAGGTTGGGGGAATAATCCGGGGCAAGCCGCGTTCTTTTTCCTTCTTGTTCGTGTTCCATGCCGTGGCGCCTCCAAGACGCACCGCATCATAGATAATTCGTCGATCCACTGCGCCGACTCCTGATTCTTCCATGGCCTTTAGCAGCATCCGATCCGCATCCTCTCTCGATGAACTCTGCTCCCAATACAGGTAATCGTGCACGACGGCAGCCCATTGGTACCGACCGGTTGGAGTGTAGATTGCGTAGAAAATCCGGGGAACGCTGGCAAAGTCCGAGACGAAACCGGCCGGGACGGCAATCTCTTGGTTGGAGTCCTTGGGGCGATACCGCAGTGACTCATTAAGCATGCAGTTACGCCCGTCTATTAAAAGTGTTACAGGAACCGGCGTGATGGGCGCGCAGCCTGTGCAACAACAGATGGCGGTGACCAAGATGGCGGACAGAAGCCAAAGTCCTGATGCACGGGAGCATTTCGTACTGATGCAGTGGATCATTTTCGTTTCCTCTTGCAAAGGATTTGAACAGCTAATGGACACTCCTTGTCACGGGTCGCCTCAAAACCGGCAACGGTTTAATGATGTCATACCGTCCATGAGCAATTGTCGTCAAGGGTAAGGCGACGGTTTTTCCGAGCCGCCGGGAAAATAGGGCAACGCTGGGAAGCAATCCGAGCACCCAGGGTGGCCATACGGCATGGGCCGTCTCCTTGGAGGCGGCCTTTTCTACGCGCGGCCAACGGCGCCGTGGCCAAACTGCTGGAGGCCCCCAGGCGCTAAGTACCAGGGGCCGGGGGCAGCGCCCCGCGCCTCTGATTCCTTTTACTTCCGCGGCCGTGGCTCGTGTGGTGTCCTCCTGCTCGCCTGACCGATCACGGGGTGTATTGCGGGTTTCGGGTGCTCCGGCAGTACCGCCTTCTGCCGATGAACAGGGATGGTCGCGGATCTATTTATTCCGTCAGCCGTTGGAGTGCTTTTGCCGGATCGACACCACATCCACGACAGAACAAAGCGAATTCGGCAACATCAACCCTTCGGCTCCCGATCTCACATTTCTGAACCCAGGGCTGGGTTTTTTGTATACGTTGGGCCAATTCGCGCTGGGTGAGGCCCGCCTTTTGGCGGAGTGCCCGCAGAAACACCGGGACGGGACGATAGATCGGAAAATGTTGCGGTCGTGTAGCCACAACCCGCATAGTCAGATAATTTGCATTTGATATCAGTTTGGCATAAAATAAATATGATAGGTTTTCAATTATCGGCTACTCCAACCCACTTTTTAATGGCAAGGTCCGAGGTTCAGTAAATATAGCTAAAACGCGGAGGATACCATGGCGCTCGGCACGATTTCTTGGTGGCTTAAGAACTGTGGCTTGCATCGCGGATATGCCGGGCATGAAGTGGTGTCTGCGGGAAGGGTGGCTCGCCGTAATAAGGCCGTTGCCCACGCCGTGCGACCTGGGGCACAGTGGGATGGGCTGGAGCACCTTGAAGAGCGCTTGCTGCTATCAGCAACATTGACCACCCTGGCATCATTCGATTATTCGACCAACGGAGCAAATCCAAGGGGCACGCTCGTGCGTGACGCCGCTGGCACCATTTACGGTACGACCTCCGGCGGCAATTCCAGTCGTACCGATGCTGGTACTGTTTTCGCAATTCATCCCAACGGAACCCCGCTCACTACAATCAACTTCCAGGGCACCGCTTCAGGCCAAGGTGGTGCTCCGTGGGCAGGCATGGTCAGCGATTCACGCGGAAATCTTTTCGGCACCACCGAAAGTGCTGGTGCGAACGGTCAAGGGACCGTCTTTGAAATCGTCGCTGGCACGACGACAATTAGCACTTTGTACGACTTTACTGGCGGAACAGATGGCAAAAACCCCACGACACGCCTCACCATAGATGCAAACGGTAATATTTTTGGTACGACGAATGGTGGACTGCTCACGTCTGGAACAATCTTTGAGATTACCGCTGGAAGGCGATTCTACACCTTGGCTAGGCTCGATCCTACGACTGGTACCACGCCGAGCGATCTTGTAGTTGATTCCGCCGGAAATCTCTTCGGCACCGCGTATGCAAGTGGAGCAAATGGTTATGGCACAATTTTTGAGCTTCCTGCTGGAAGTAGCACCATTAAGGTTCTTTATGCATTTACCGGCGGCAACGATGGGGGTAACCCCACCGGAGGGTTGACGATCGACGCGCAAGGTGACCTATTTGGTACCGCTTCGAACGGTGGTGCAAATGGTCATGGCACAATTTTTGAGCTTACCGCTGGTGGCAGTTTCGGAATGTTGCCCTTCAATGGCACCAATGGCGATGCCCCTGGCGGCGACGTGATACTCGACGCGCAGGGCAACCTCTTTGGCACGACATACGCCGGCGGAACTAATGGGTACGGCACAATCTTTGAAATGACCACAAGCCGCAATGCAATCACCACATTATATTCCTTCAGCGGTGGAAGCGATGGCGCTAACCCTATCGCAGGACCCATTCTCGACGCGCAGGGCAATCTATACGGCACAACGATGAATAACGGTAGCTCTGGCTATGGTACCGCATACATGCTGACAATCGTCAATCCGGCCGTCACCGCGGCACACCAGCGTTATGTGAACCAGTTGTATAACGACCTGTTCAACCGGAACGCGGATCCGGGTGGGCTTGCCGGTTGGACAGCATTGCTGGACAGCGGCACCACCTATAAAGACGTGGCGAAGGCCATAACATCCAGCCGCGAATACGATGGTGACGTCGTGGATGCCTTCTACGTACAGTACCTGGGGCGGCATTCCGATCCCAGCGGCTTGAATGACTGGGTGAACTTGATGCAGGGCGGCTACAACGCCGAGCAGATCCGCTCTGGAATTCTGGGCTCGCCGGAATATTTCAACAGAACCGGGCCAGGTGGCACCGGCGGCACCAACACAACCTTCGTCACCGCGCTATACAAGAGTTTCTTGAACCGTGCTCCGGATCCGGGGGGTCTCGCGGCTTGGGTCAATCTGCTGGGCACCCATCAAGAAACCACCGGCCAAGTAGCCGGCGGCTTCTTGAACTCAGATGAAAACCGCACGGTGATCATCACGGGCTTCTATCAGAAGTACATGCATCGTGCTCCGGACCCAGGCGGGTTGGCGGGTTGGAAGGCACAACTCGCTGCTGGCATTTCGCAGCCCGATATTATTAGTGTCTTCCTGTCGGTACCAGAATACTTGGCCTACAACAACATTACCTGATTACAAATACGTTAGGGCTACAAAAGGTGGCTGATGACGGTCGTCGGCCGAGGTCCAACCGGGATATCCTGGCATATAGAAGGAAAAACAATGAATACACTTTTGCGGGCAGTTAGTGTCACCTTTGTCATTGCGTTGTCTGGATGCGCATCAATGGGCACGAAGATCGATCGTGGCACAGTTCAAGCAATCGAACGGGGCAAAACAACGCGGACCCAATTGGAAACGTCGGTGGGTGTTCCTCTTACAACCAATATTATGCCCGACGGCAAGCGAATGGCGTTCTACCTATACAGCGAATCAAAAATGGACCCGTCGATCGCCATACCATTTGTTGGACCATTCTTCAGTCAGACGAAAACGCGCCAACAGAACCTTCAGGTCATTTATACGAAAGATGGCGTCGTCGACGATTATGAGTTCACCGACCAGACAAACCTTACGCAGGGCACGCTCGGGGCCGCGCGTCATACGACGAACAACACACCCACTGATGTGAAATAACGCAAATGATCGGCAACCCGCGACGTCGTCATTCGTCAAGTGTATGCGCAAACTCCTGCGACGGTGCGGCACATCCACGTTTAATTTGAAAAGGGAACCGCAATGAAAACATTTCTCTTGACGTGCCTGACCGTTTTGGCTTTCAGTATGGCTTCATGCGGCAACGCAGGAAGTGGGGAACTTACTCGCGCGCTGGCTGCCGAGCTGCTCAATAAGCGCTTGGCGAGCCCATCCATTTCAGCCATAGGATTCCAGAACGATGGGCTTACGCGTGCCGTAAACGATGGTGTCCTCGCCAAGGAGGACTGGAATGATGGGGTGTTCACGCACACGCGCTATCGTTTCACAGAAAAGGGCCTGAAAATGGTCGGCGGTTTCCTCGCAGACGGTGCGGATAAGATCGAAAGCGGAGCCTATGGGGCTACCGCATTTGGCAATACCGCACCGGTGTTGCACTTGAAAGTGTCAGTTGGGGAAACCGTCTCCGCAGTGACCGGCATCGCAAAATATCCCAACTCAACAACATATGCCGGAGTGACCTTCACAACCGCATACACTATTCCAACCGAGATGAGTGCCATGAGGGCTTACATCTTCACGGGGCGAACTACGACTGCCTTATTTACAAAATATGATGACGGATGGCGCGTGGCAGAAGTAGAACATTAGCCAACATGACAATGCGCGCCCTGCCAAGCGTGTTTGCCGCATTATTGCAATTCGATAAATGCCCCGGTGGCCTATTACTGCGGGCATTATTCTTGGTGCTGCGCGATCGGGGACTTGAGCTTAATCATCCGGCTCGCTACGACCGCTTGTTCTGTTAAGTGATGTAAACCTGACATATCGGGTAAGAGCTCGCCGTCTGGACCAACCCGGTTGAGAATTTGGGTTAACTCCCGTCGCAGCGGTCGGATTTCTCTTAATAGTCTATAACTGTCATTTTGTGCGAGGATCCGCTCGGCCTGGGTGGTATAGTGCAGCGCTGCGCGAAGATCGTTGATTGCATTCTGGTTCTCGTTCATATCGCACTGTTGTCCTGATAGAGTTTGGTTTACGTCACAGTAAGCAGATTGCGTTGAGCTGCGGTGGATATCCACTGTTTATATATACGCATGATGCCTAGAAATCTTGCGCGCCAATACCAAATAATATTTTGGGAAATACCGCACTCAACGGCGGGATCTCATAGCAGCAGGTCTTGCGCTGCACAGCGTTTGATGATTTACTAGAAGCAGATTCCCGTTCATTTCATTTTTCTAGCAGCCCTCACGGAAGGGCAGGAGGAAAATATGCGCGCAGGTAATGCTAAGCGTGCGGCGCCCGACTGGGCGCAAGTTATCGTAGATGCCGTGAAAACACCCGGCATCTTGTCGTCGGCGTACAGCCGATTCTGGAATTACAGCGTGGGCAACCAACTGCTGGCCATATTCGAGTGTATGTCGCGGGGTCTACAGCCAGGTCCCATCCACACCTTCAACGGGTGGCTGGAACTCGGCCGTCACGTCAAGAAAGGCGAAAGGGCAATCACGCTTTGCATGCCGGTCCTGGTCAAGAAGAAGTCGACGGAAAAGCCAGCAACACCGGCCGGCCACGCGGCCAATGTCTCTGGGCGGCAAGATGCCGGCCCGGATGACACTGAGGCGGAACAAAGAACCGTCTTCGTGTACAAAGCCAGGTGGTTCGTGCTTTCCCAGACGGAAGGCAAGGACTACGTTGCCACGGAAGTGCCGGAGTGGTCCGAATCGCGAACCCTGGAAGGTCTCAAGATCCAGCGGATCGACTTCATCCATCCCAATGGGAACTGTCAGGGTTTCGCCCAGATTCGCCAAGTTGCGGTGTCACCGATTGCGGTGTTTCCGCACAAGACGCTCTTTCATGAACTGGCACACGTTGTCATCGGCCATACCATGGAAGGCGTGCTCGATGATCATGACCTCACGCCACGTAGTCTGCGTGAGGTGGAAGCCGAGTGTGTCGCGCTCATCTGCTGCGAATCGCTTGGTTTGCCTGGTGCCGCTGAAAGCCGCGGTTACATCCAGCATTGGCTTTCCGGCCAAACCATTCCCGACCGCAGCGCCCAGAAGATCTTCAAGGCGGCAGATGCGATCTTGAAGGCGGGGCGCCCTGTAGTTCACCCCACACCCGACACGTGACGCCTGGATTTCGCTGGCAGAGTGTTGCCGGCGGTGACGTGCCAAAGCTGTACGGCCGGTCATTTCTGGCGTCCTGTGTCATGCTGCTGGTGTCACCTTTCCCTCTTGGTCTTTCTTCGAAGGAGATGTTTCTATGGCAACAGTTACTTGCATTGAAAGGCTGCAATATCGCGATCTTAACAATTGTGTTGCGCATTGCGATATTGAGGCCGTTCCATTGGAAGACAGGCGAACAGTGGTAATCGCAACTGAGCGCGCGGACAATCCAGGCATGTCCATTGCTGGAGCGGTGGAAAGTATGGCCACCGCAGCATGCAGGCGATGCGGCATTCAGCCCGATAAGCTGATTCTCATCAATCATTACCCCGCGAACACAAAAGGTCAGTGTCATCCTGAACTGTTTGAGCGCGTTAGCTTTAGCAAATCGCTACGACAGCCTACTCCTGATTGCGACGAGATATTTTTCTTTCCAGACTGGCACTTTATTTCAGCACATGAATGGCGTTCCTGGGGAATGACGCCCCGCAACTGACCTTCAGGGGGGCACTCAACCCAACCCTGAAAGCGACTCTCCAGAGTCGCTTTTTTTATACTCAATCATCACGGTTCCGGCCGCAGTATTCTCTTCGTAGCGACTGCGAAGTACGATGCCCGACCTGAAAGCATGGGCCGGACAGTGGAGCTCCAGCGATGGCTATACAAGTTTGTCTTGTCCTTTTCGGCTATGTTGGCAGGAGGGTATGCAACGGGATTCGATGCGTCAAAATAGCGTATTGCATACATTTCTTTTGAACGGCTGGTTACAACAATCTGTTTGCTGATGTGGGTGTCAGGGATTAGATGCCCAAAATTATTTTGGAATTCTTTATAATCAGATGGCTGTATGGCACCGGCGTACAATAATTCTCGATCGACGACAGTCAGGCGAATATCATAGCTAATACTGAGGATGACATGTATGTGCGATGGGAAGAGTAGTCTGGGGGATTGTACTTCAAGTGATATGCTGCCGTTCGTGAGCAGTAATTGGGCGCCCTCAATTTTTTGGGCGTGCTCACGAATTTCATCTATCGAATCAGCAAGTATGCTGGCCTGGTGGACGCGGCCACAATAAGTTGTGTCAATGGCGTCACGACTTATTCGTTTGATGGGATAATTGCCACTTGGTAACGGATAATCAAGGGGTGATAGAATAGCATCGATATCTACTATTTTCAAAATATATGAGTCAAGATCGAAATCATATATAGAACAGCTTCTCAGATAGCCCTTGTCCTGGGGTACATTAACGTTAAGCTGCATGACGAGTTCCTCGTTGAAAGGTTTCATACACAATATTGTACGATCTTGCTGGCGCGATACTCTACCGCGCTGGTGGACGCTCTGGCAGGTTATACTCATCCAACCCGTTCAGTTCTCCAATAAGCAAGCTGCATGTCTGTCCTGTTTTCAGGACGCTCGTCGCCGCCATCTTTGCCTTTGTCGCCGCGACGTTAAGGGCAAGAGTTCCGGTATTCGCGAAATATTCTCCGGGTGGAAGGCTATATGCATTCGCACCAAATCTGATGGCTCTGCAGAATCCTATCTTCGCCATGGCATCATGCAGTTCAGTGTACTCACTTGAGGGTACTGCGATTGCGCCTTTGTGTAGTTCGACGCGAACCCAAAACATTCCCATATATGCTCCCTTGTGATAATTGAAATATTAGAGCGCTATCAAATTCGGCAAAGGTAATAGATCTCGGGCGGCCTAAGGAATATTCTGCAGCAGATTCAAAATCTC
>Ga0316217_10001445_pt1 | contig 30852 bp, 15 predicted proteins | sample 1anoAmetaG_FD_203633 | JGI IMG/M metagenome (GOLD analysis project Ga0316217, IMG submission 203633) | Freshwater microbial communities from Trout Bog Lake, Wisconsin, USA - 1anoA | ecosystem: Environmental > Aquatic > Freshwater > Lake > Hypolimnion/Profundal zone | place: USA: Wisconsin... | reverse complement strand
CCCCAACCCCAACCCCTCAACAAATATGATTTACTAATCTTACGACTATTCTAAAAGTTTATCTATTGACGCAATTTTAAATCTAGTTTAACAAAATGCAAAAGCTATTTAAAGACTAAAAATTGATACTGCAAGGTTACTAAATTGTAGCTAATCAATTAAATCATCATAATCGTCGTCTAGGAAGTCGAAAATTTGCTAGAAAATTTAGTTATCTCGGGCTGGGCATTCAGCGACCATGTACTATTTGCAGCCAAAGTGTCATTTTGTTTCATTCTGACGCTTCACCTCAGTCATCCTTTTTCGGGATTTGATATTAAGCAACACTTACTCTGTAGCTGCCTCTTCCGTATTGAGATGGTCTTGGAACTTTCATAATCTATTTTAATAATTTATAATTCAAGAAATAAAATCGATAAGATCCTGAATAGGCAAGCTAAGAAACTTCCGAGAGAACTAAACCGAAAAATGGCACAATCCTAAGTACTTCAAACTTTACTGATCATAACAGTAAAAACTCATAGAATGTAAAATCATTGCTTGAATTGGTCAACATATTTGTTCAGTCCAGAAATGGCATTTTAATTTGGCAAAAAGATTCGCAAGTTATAATTTATTGTGTTAGAAATATCTATCATGTCCAAAAGAGAAATCCAAGAAAAATAACTCAAGACCGTCCTCGCAAAAGACGTCTCAACCAAAAACCCAGTCTTCTCACCAGAACACATCACCGAACTCCACGCCCTTTTCTCTCTTTACGCAGACCCAAGGCAAAGAAGAGCTGACATTAGAGATGTCCTCTTGACTGCAAGCACTCTTGGCCTTGACTCCAAATACGAGTTCGTTTTCAGACTACTCTCTGAAGTACATGACTCCACCCACGGAGCCCCTCTCGACTTTGAGCAATTCCTCAAATAAATCACCTCAAGAATCGTATTTTTGGCACTATAAAGGGAAGCCCATTCAGTGAAGAGGGAAGAAGAGCCAATTTCAATTTATTGGACGTCCAAGCGAAGGGCGAACTAGACATCAACGACTTGAAATACATCAATGAGCAGCTAAAGTACGGCTACTCAGAATAACAACTTGTTGAGATAGTGCACTCAGTCGGCGGATACGGGGCTGAAACAATCAGTTGGGAAAAGTTCAACAAGTTCATCCAAAGAAAAATCGACAGGAGAAGAGTGCTTTGATTTATAGATTCAGATTTATAGAACCTTCCTTTCATTCTAATATCTAATTTCATTCGAAAATTGGGTTCCTAAGAGATAATTGCATTTCATATTGTAAGCTTCGAACTATTTGACTCAGAAGAGAAGAGTTTGATCTACATAGATTTTGGTTTTTCAGGGCTAGTTACTGACACCATTCAATATACATTATATTCAATTTTGAATTGTATTTCGAAAAAATTAAGCAGAGTTCTCAAAATTTAGAACTACTTTCGAATTTTCTACATTAGGTTCAACCAATAATGTGCATCCTGACCTTTCAAATATTTTTTAATTTTTTCCAATTCCATGCCAGTTTATTCAGCCCCAAGGATTTAGTTATCTACACTACTGGCCCTTAATTCGGCTAGAAATCACACAAAAAGAAAGAAATCAAGCAAAATCCTTTATTCCATAAGCAATTTCCTAAGAATTTGTTGAAACTGAACAGGTGGTGCGGTTTAAGTATTTCTTAAGCTCAAAAGCTAATCAACCCAAAACCAACCCCCTAGAATAGAATCAAACAGCCGATGTTTTGCCGAAAATCGACGAGAAGTAAGCAAAAACACATAAGTAGGTGAGATTTTTTATTGAATCTATAATCGATAATTAAAATGTTCAAACTTAGCGCTCTTGAATAAATGGAAACACAGGTCTTCAATCTTGTGTAGCACACTCCAGAGCAACCTAGTGTGAGTGGTTATAGTAAAAATGCCTACCAGAATGCTCCTAAGCCTTCAGACTGCTAAATCGAAGTTGGAAGTATTTCAGAAGGTAGTACTAGTTTTCAAGAAAACGATTAAGAATACCTCAATGAGGAATTCGTTCAGGGTTAGACTCATCGAAAAGGGATGTCTGAGGTTAGAAAAACACTAATGGAAAGGATGCATATTCTTTATAACTAAATTATCTCCTCCTGCCCTTTTTAAAACATCATAAATCATGAATAGGTCGAGTAATCAGAATAAATAGACTAAGTATAGGAATTCATTGAAGCTCTCTACCTGAAATAAAATAAAAAGTAAATTTAACGAGTTCTTCTTATAATATCAAAGTATCCTTGCATTAGAGAATTTCTTCAATGGATCTATGATGCTGCTCCCATCCTCTTTTACAAAGAACTCATCCTGGCCACTTGCAATCTTACTTTGGCATACTTTTCCTTGAAGACTCTGTACCCTGAACAAAGTATGGTTCATCTTTCCCAAAATATCATCTTTTTGAATCAGATCTTCAATGATCCATCTCTCAGGTTCTTGAAAGTTAGTTGCCAAGCCATTGGAATAAACCAGTTTGTCCTTTTGGCGCCTTCGGGTTCATTGAATTTCATCAACTATTTTACTTAAAAATTCTTGTAGATACTCCCAATGTTCCTTAACCAACTCCCTTCAGGCACTTCATAAAATAAGCAAATCAATATTTTCAACAACGGAAAAAATATTTCAAAGAGTAAGAAAAGCAAAGCAATAAAAAAGCAAAGAAAAGGTTCTCAATGAGCCACATTTTTGATTATACATATACTTTGGTTACTGAATGCTTCAGTAGATGAAACTAAATAAATCATTTGACAATTTTCAATAAGTAAACTTAAAACTACTACACTTCCACCTTCTCCACATTCAGCAGGTTGGGCACCAGAGGTTTGCTGGGTTCAAAATATTTTAACGACGACTTGGAGTCTGTAATTGAGAACATTTTGGATTTCCAGATGTATTTTGCTTACTGCACTCCAAATGTCAAATAGAATGAGTCGGATTTGATAGGAGTCCAGCTGTTTTTGGATGAAGCCGGCTAAATCATAACTTTGTTGCTGAGGTTGAATAGAATAGCCGATTGTTGTTCCGTAGCTTCTTTATTGAAGCTTACAGCCCCAAATACAGTGTCTTGTCTTCTGAAAATCAGCGCAAAGTTGCTGCTGCTGAGATTTTTGAACTCAGGGCTATAGTCTAGCTTATTGGGTAGCAGTTTGAATTTAAGTTCAGCAGCCACTAGCATTTTTGAAGTGAATTTCTCAATCATGCTCTTCAGTAGGACATGGTTCTAACTCTTCGCTAGTATATTGGAGTCTTTAAATATCTTACTTTAGCTGTTTTAGCCCATGAAATCGTCAACAAGGATGATAGAATTCTGAGGATTGGGCTTTGTTTCAAATTTCTAAGGACTATTCACACGGATTATACTTTTAGTATTCTATGGGCGAGAAAAGCTTTATCGAGCCGAGGTTAAAGGATGTGTTTAATTCTTTTTAACTTATACTTTTTCTTTTTAAGCTTTTTAAGGCCTGATTTTTTAGTTTGCTTCATATATTTCTTTATTTTTGTTGTCAATTTAGCCGAGTAACCGTTTGATATGTTATTATTTCTATTATACACTTCTCTGTGCTGTAATCAGATTTTCCTTATTTGCTTTCAGCTATGCTTCCAATCTTCTTACTAGATCCAGCTGCCTCTTCTAATTCGTCTTCGATTGGTCACATTACTATTGCAGTTTTGATTTGAGAGTGGCAATAATCTTCTTATACTAATCTATCTGTCTCTAATAGGCTTAAATTGTAGTTTTCTTGACTTAATCACCCTTTTTAATCTATTAGTGGTTTCTAAAAGTTGCTTATTTCGTGTTAGAGTTGATCCTCTGTGTCAGATCTGCTATAGCTTTGCCCTTTTCTTCTATTATTTGTTGCTTTCGCTCGTTTGATAGTTTTAACTCCTGTATGATTTTGTCCTTCTATTTCAGCAGGAGCTGGCCCTAGCTAATTTGTCTCTGATACTAAAAATTTTCTTTATTCAAAGTATGAATTTAACGCTGCTATGAACCCTTGATCAGCTCTATTTAAGATTTTAGCTTCTCTATTTATAGATCATGCTAGATTTATCTGGTTTTGAACTCGATGAGTTCAGTTTGTAGCTGCTAGTATGCCTTATTCGTTGACTAATAGTTCTATAATTATGCTTTTAATTCGTTATTCTGAGCTTCAATCTAGTTTACTGCTCTCCAAAGCATTGCAATCTACTTATCCTTCAAAACTATGTCTTAGGCCGATTTCCTATACAAATCCTACCCAGCTTGAAAGTTATTATTTGAAGCTATCAATAATTTCGTGAATGACTCAAAAACTCTCTTGGTGTCAATCTCGAGAAAGCAATCAATGACATCCTTCAAATTGGGGTTGCTGCCTTTCTTATTCAGCCTGTACAAAATATCGTTCCAGAGATCCTACTTTTTCGTATACTAGATTTAGAGTTTGAGCTTGGATTACTTAATGGCATTAGCCTTAGCCAGCTAGGTCTACAGCTGAAACTTTTAGCTCTTCAACTTCTATAGCTGCAGCTAAGTTTCCTCCTGGTATTGCTTAAATTACTTTGCAAGTTTATCATGTTTCTCCTGCTCGAACGAAATTATTGAATCTTTTGATGCCAGCTTGGAGTTGGAGATGTCCTAGTTGATTTTCAATATATTTTTTAGCTAGGCTATCAAATAAAACTTGTTTTGCTCAGCAAACGAATCGTATTTGTTTTTTTGTGACTCTTTCATTCTAGATAAATTACTGAAAGACTAAATTAAGTCTTTTTATCTATTTTGAGCTTCAACCTGAGAAATGCTTATCTAATCTTAAAGATTTTCTAGATTGGTCTTCAGCGAACTAATTTTTTTATTTTACGAAGTCTTAATCTAATGGAGCTCTGTAATAGCAGCTTATAGTTTCTGAGAAGACCAACTTATTTGATATTAGTATTGACCCCTAAGTTCGATTTCCGATATCTTGGCACTTTGCAGTTCATTTTGGAGTGATGCTATAGTGTTGGCGAATTAGTATACCATTTTTATTAGTTACTGCCTCTAAGTGTCCCAGCAGTGCTATTTTTAGACGCACTGCAATTATATTGTGCCAACTTGACCCGATAGGACGTCTATCTTGTGGTAGCAATTCCTAAGTGCTTGAGAATAGCAGTTTTGAACTTAGGCAAGACGATGTCTTAGTTTATTAAAATCTTAAAGAAGTGATTGTTTTTGAGTGTGGCTTATGTCGATGCTTTACTTATAGTGATCTAGAAGATTTTATAACCTAGCTTAATAAATATTTGTTAATTAATTCAACGAGGCCGAATTCTGGAGCCATTTAGACTCAGCTTTCGCATTAAGTTGTTCAAAAGATTCGGTGATTGCCCTTTAGCAAAATTCATACTAGTGAGTTAGTTTTTTATACTAGGTTTCGGTTGTTTGATTAATACTAGCTGTGAGGTTGGTAAGCTGAAGCTATTATTTGAGCTTGAATTGCTAGAACTGCTTATAGTGCTAAAGCTGGGTTTACAGCTGCTTGATGACGTGATTTTTTTCTATTGACTCACGCTAATGTTTAGATTTGGATGATTCAAGTTATTTGGCTGTTTATTAAAGCCCAGTTCTTAGGTTTGTCTCAGTAACACTTTTTTCTAAGCATATAGCCAAAAGGCTCTTATGATGCTCGTCAATTTGTTAATGTGAGGTCTTTAATTCTGAGTAATTCTTGTTTAAAAGCTAGTATTTTTTTAGAAGATCTAAAATCTATTCCTACTTAGTACCTATGATGTATTAATAACTAAGTTTTTGCTTGTCTAAATTATCAATCTAATATTTGTTACTCTCCAATAGATTTTTTAAGGATTAATTGTCTTAATTGAGCCTGAAAAGTTGTCTTTAAAATTAATTCTTATCTTAGATCGTAATTTCCCATTTAGTTCTTATCTATTTTATCTCCTTCTTTCGCCTCTATATTGATTACGTTAATTAATTGTTTGTCTTTTGATACTGAGTTTTTTCTTGAAGCAGCTTTTCATAATTAGTCTTTTAAAGTTCTAATTGTTGACTCAAATTATTGAATTGCTTTTCTAATCGAGCGACTTCTTCATTCCCTTAACCTCTCTTCTGCTAATTCTAATTCATTTACTGCTAAGTATCTACTTCAATTTGATTTGAAATTGTTATTTATCCACTTATGTCCATGTTAAAGCTATGCTCAATTTGTCCGTTGTTTTAGAGGATAGGATTTAGATGAGACTATTCTTCTAATTTTGGTTCCTAATCTACCATTTCCTCTGCTTATTGCTTGGATGGAGGAGGATCTTCCTTTGGTGGTTGTAAATTCATGGTTTCGATTATGTTATAATTCAGCTTGTTTTCATTTGAAATCTACTACTTCGGCGTCTATACAGTTTAAGCTTCTACTTTTCCTTAAAGTTACTCAACCTTTTTACCTACTTATGATTAGCATCCCCCCTCTTCTTTTTCCTGTTTCTCTTTCTATACTGGTTGGGTTGCTTAGTATTCGTTGTTGCTGGTCCCAGACTCTCCTTATTGCGCTCCATTTAATAATTCTGGCTTAGGCTGCTACTCACCTTGGTAACTCTCCTAATTATTCATTCTTACTTATTAGTCCAATATAATAATTCTTAAAGATTAACCAACTTAACATACTTATTAAACAGAATTCTACCACTCTCATACTTCCATCAATACTACCTCATACTTGAATTAATACTATCTCAGCATATCCAGCTATCAATTAGACTATTCATTCAGAACTGGGTTTGGCACTTCGAATATCTATTGCTTGCACAGAGGACAGGCTCTTTCTTTGAGCAACCACTACTTTATGCAATCAACGTGGTAGCAGTGCATGCAAGGCAGTTGGTTGATCTCTTAGCCCAATTTGATATTCTAGTAGCAAACCGAGCACACCTCTTCGGTACCCTTGGCCTCTATCTTTCTGATTTTCTCGAACTGCTCTTCGGTTATGCCCTTAGAAACCTTACCTATTTTTTCCTCGAGCTCTAAAAGCTCTTCATAAGTCATATTATCAGTATCGATTTCAATTCCGTTTTGATAGCGCATCCCGATCACCATATTTCTCAGGTATTCCATATTCATCATCCTGATTTCCTAATCTACGTAAAGATAAAGTGACTTCTCTGCATTTGCTACTGCCGCATTATTTCGTTGCGTCCCCTCAGCTCCTCTATCTTGGATTTGATTTCCTCGCGTCGTTACAAAAGTTTCTGGTTTTAGGTGTTCAGACGTTCATTCTATGCTTTGTAGCGGCTGAGTTCTTCTTCTCGCTCTTTGAGTTTCTACAGAAAGATAAGATAGAGTGATACTTGTAGCCGACGCTGCTTTTCAAGGTGCAACTATTCCTTCACTGCCATGTACTTTTTATTTATCTCCTTGTATGGGGCTGAAGTCGCAGTCAGAGCTAAACAGTCTCCTTTTTTTGGCTGGGCTTGATTAGCCTATGACTTACTCGAAGCTGGCTCCCTTGGCTGCTAGTTTTTTTGAAATGGAGAGAAATTCGCCTTAAGATCTATATGTGCGGCTAGGTACATTTTTCATTTTCGAACTGTTTGTAAGGAACTTTGCGAACGTTAAAGATCTTTTCTGAATGACAAGTAAACTACCCTTGCGGTTTGTCGAGAACATCTGCTTCTCAAAGGTTTCCGGTTCCATGTTAGATTATATGCAATATAAATAGCTCGCTTTGAGGAAAAGCGCTATAATATTAAAAGCGCTGCAGCAAACTCTATACCTAGAATAAAACAATGCTAAAATGTTCGATTTTATGAATTTTTGTAAAAATGATAAAAATGTTGACATTCTAGCTGATCATAGGTCTTAGACTCGAATATAAGTGTCCTTTCGAGATGTTGTGCATAATTTTAGTAAGGAAAAAAAGCCGGTGTACATTACCTACACTTTTGAACAAAAATATAATTTAGAGTTGATTGAGATATTATCAAATGATCAACAAGCTCATTCAAAAATACTCGCTCTTTTCCACTCCCCTCCGATACGGATTTTCACAACCCAACCAAGGCCAAGAGTTCCTCCACATGGTGGAATCTTTCTTCGATAAAGCTGCCATCCACACTGGCATTCGAGCTGATAGGCTCAACTTCTACAAGAAGGCTGAGAGCGTAGTAAAATGCACCATCCCTCTGGTCAGAGGTACTTCTTGCTAATTAAGATAATGGAACACTAGAAACCATTTCAGCTTATCGATGTCAGCACAAAACTCATAAACTTCCCACCAAAGGAGGAACCAGGTATGCCGAAAACGTCAATATTGAGGAGGTCTAAGCTTTGGCTTGCTTGATGACTATCAAATGCTCCATTGTCAATCTTCCTTATGGAGGTGCCAAAGGAGGTATTTGCATTAACCCCAGAAAATATTCGGCTAGAGAAATAGAAAAACTCACCAGAGACTATGCGATTAAATTAGCCAAAAAAAATTCAATTGGAGCAGCCGTCGATGTTCCTGGACCGGATGTAGGAACAAGTTCAAGAGAAATGACTTGGATGAAGTCAACTTACCAGGCTTATTTTGGACAAAAAGACATCAATGCTGACGCAGTAACGACCGGCAAATTCGAAGAACAAGGAGGCATCAGTGGAAGACTTGAGTCTACTGGCCTAGGTATCTTTACTGCAGCCAAATTGTTGATGACCAATCCCCACATTGCCAAAAAGCTCAAAGTTTCGCCTGACCTGGCAGGAAAAAGTTTTATTGTCCAGGGGTTCGGAAACGTTGGATACTTCGCCAGCAAATATTTCACTGGTGAAGGATGCAAGCTCATTGGTGTAGCTGAGGTAGATGGAAGTATTTACAACCCTAATGGGTTAGACTATCAATAAGTTAGCGACTACATAAAGAAAAATAAAGGGGTTAAAGATTTCCCTGGAGCTTAGTATTACTAAAATGAAGAAGCAATCTACAAACCTTGGTACATTTCACTTTATTTAGCGATTTCTTCATGCCTGCAGCCTTGGAAATGGCCATTAATAAGAAGAATGCTCACAGATTTGAGTGCAAAGTTGTTGTAGAAGCTGCCAATGGACCTACAAGCGTTGAGGGTGAAAAGATTTGCTTAGCTAAAGGCATCAAATTTTTGCCGGACGTCTTATTAAATGCTGGTGGAGTCACTGTCAGCTATTTCTAATGGCTCAAGAACCTTCAGCACGTGGTGCCAGGAACAATGCAAAAGAAATGGTAATAAAAAACAAAACACAATTTGCTTGAGGTCATCAGCAAAGCAACAGGAATAGTCTTCGATTAGTCTTTGGTCTTAAAAGGTGCCTCTGAGAAGGATATAGTGCTGACTAGCATTGAAGAGGTGATGCGTGCAGCTACCGCTGAGGTGATATAGACCTCATTGAGCCGGAAAGTTGATCTAAGAACAGCAGCTTATATCAATGGTATTATGAAGCTCCATGAATTTTACTCAATGTCGAGCATTCCTGGCTGCAACGAATGATCATTCCAACACATTATCTTCTTACCTTGAATTCTCAATGTCGCTATTAGATCGGTTTTAAGATCGATTTCAATAAAGTAATACTCTAGCTTGCAAAATCATATCAACAACAATAAAACATAATCATAACTTTTGAGGGAATAACGATAGTTGTTTGTATCTTTTTTACTCTTTTGGATATCTGGAATTCGGCTAACATAGATTTCGCTTCATAAAAGAATCTTAAGTGTTAAATCTTCGTAGCGGACTCTCTTTGTTTTACATTTTAGCTTTAAATAAGCTCTAATTGATTTAGGGAGTAGATGATTTTTCGACTTTCTAACAACTATCCTTTGAAGATGTTTTATGATCGAAGCATGGATTTTAGGTGATTTCAACTTGATCATTGTCTCTTAGCATACAGTGAAACAGCTTGCTCTGAGTATTTTCTGACTTGACTTTCCACTGTGATTTTTTTTGTTACAAGTTCTACATAACCTGAAGCTGTTCCTCATCGCCTATGAAAAGTAAAAGGTTATTCACTTCCATAGACTTCATCATCACTGTGATATCTTCTGTGGTAAAGTAATTTAGATACTCATCCTCGTTGCTTAAAGTTCGCAGCTGGCGTTTTAATGAGTCGATTTAGGACTTAAGATTATCGATTTCTTGCTAATTATACTGATTTTATGCATAAATTGTTGGGAATTAGATATATAGTTCATCTCCTTCTTGAGCTCCGACCCATTTTAGATTTTTACCTTGTTTTTAGATATAGCCAATCCCTTAAAGAACATTAGTTATGTCATAAATGCGCCTTCTTTGGATCTTCAGCCTTTGGGAAGCGTCCTATATTTTGATAGTTTGGTTAGGAGAGGATTTTATAAGTTAAACAAACTTCTTAGCAAGCAAAACCAAACCGTTATTACTAGCACTATTTTGAATACCTTGAATTTGCGATTATAGGCTTTCGGGTTGGCCATCTTCCTCCAATACTGAATCATTAGGAAGTTGCTACTCCTTGGAGATTTGCTTTGAGTTTTTCTTAGCTTGGGTGCTTTGTTTAACCTTATTAGGAGGCAACATCTCTTGTGATGAATGGAAAGGCCATAGCAATTTATTATTGAGCTGCTTATTTCTTTATATTTTATTGCAAATCACTATCAACTCTATCTTTAAAATTTTTGTGTACTTTGTTACAACCTGCCTTTTTAGATCAATGATCTGCCGTTGTTTTAATTAAGAATTTATTAATGGAAAACCAAAATCCTGAGAAGTAATTTGGCTCATCCCAATCAAACAAGGAAACCCTGGCTCTCTAGCTCGAAGACATTTAGCCTAACCTTTAATACTACCATTACTTCAAAGCCCTACAGGAGGATTCTCACTTGATTTATTAGTACCTTCTAACCGAGTAAAACAGGCGCAAGGCTCTTTTCGCTCGCATATAAGAGTTAGCGGTACATCTAAAATCATTTAGGATAAAGCAAACGGCTTTAAGGGCTATACAAAGTACGACAAATAGCAAAAAAAGAAGATTGCGCGGCGGGGATTCAACTAAATCCACAAAAAATATAACTGTCCTTTCCCCAAATGTAATCTCTCTTACGCCACACAATCTTCCTACAGAGTCCATCTGAAGATCAAACACCCTCACATGTAAGTTTGCTAAATGAAAAGTACTCGCGGCAACTTGTAATCAAATTATAAGTGATTTGTTGTTTTGAAATTATATTAATTAGTAATGAGTGATTAGGAAGTACAAAATATTTCTAATTTAGATCGTAGTTACTAAGCGCAGAGTCAATAGACTTAATCTGGATAGCGAGGAAGAGGCCAGAATATAGGAATAGGAGCGTCAGAGGCAGGAAGAAATCAGATTGAAAAAATAGTAGAAGCGCAGAAGAAGAGAAGAGGAGGCTAAAAAAATCTAATAATAAGAAAAAAAGAGAATCGAACTTCAAAGGCACTACTAAGACCCTCAAACTATGCTATAGGCTGACTCTGATTCTGATGACAAATTCGAGAGGGCAATTAAAAAAATCAAAAAATTCTACCCACAATATGCCAACAAAAGAAGAGAAACCTCCGAAAGTGACGATTAAGAGTCTTAGTAATAGTCAGAATCATAATCATAAGAAGAGGAAGAATAATCCCGCCACAAGCGAAAAGCCGAAAAAAAAGCCAAAACATAGAGAAAATAAAGGAGGAAAGAAGACAGTGAAGAAGTAAGAGCTACAAGGCAAAAAGTTTAAAAGGTTAAAGTTGAAGAGAAGGATCCTAAGTAAAGGCTAGTAAGTGAAGTTGCAGTTAGATGGTGGTATTGTCTCCCAGAATGGCCACCTGCAGAATATGATTACGAAAGCGAACTCAAAAAGCTCGGCTATCGGTTGGTTGAAAGCAATCGATTTAGAATGTAGGAAAATTTAGTAAATGGTCTTCTGAAAGCAACAACAATTGACGGATATGTCGGGATTTTCAAAACCAAACAAGTAATCATTTCATAAATCAGAAAATCTTAGATATTAGGCCTAAGGAAAACTGCCCTTCTTTGCAATTCTTAAGAAGTAAGAGCATGGCGGAGCTGAGTAACCTTTTGAAAACGGCATTAAAAACTCAAATCTCTCAATTGAATAATCAGTAATTCCAAGGAAACGGTGATTTGGAACTTATAGAAGAACTGACTAGAAAATTAAACACACTGAATTAATGATCACTCTTCTTATTATGAAATGGATATAAACCTATTTTTAAATAATCCATAAACATTAGTAAAGGTTCGTATAAAAATGAAAACGAATAAGAATAAGATCTGACAATCAAGTAAATTAGAAGTCATTTTCATAATTGTTTTAATGTTTCTTCTTTTTCTCATTCTGGCTAGTTACACTTGAACGTATATTGAATTCCTGTTCTTGATATGCAGAGCTGATTTCAATTTTACTGGCCTATTAGTCTAGTCTTTAATCTTTGATATTACTAATTATCTTTTAGAATTTCTCACCCATCCTTTGTTGTTCGTCTTTGAGGTTTCCTCTTTTGCTTATTCTGATCTCGAAATCGTTTTCGTTTTCTCGAACTAAGATTTAGTTTTCTTCATTTTAGACGTTTTATTCGATTTTCAATAGAATATTTTTCAATAAGCCTGTATCTAACCCTTCCAGGATCTTTTTGCTTAGCAGATTACCACTCTCTGACTCTTTTCTCAAGATCTTTATTTTTGAAGAAATGTCAAGATTGTTGTTTTATGACAGAAATTAGTTCTTATTGCTATCCATTTGCTTCAGTTATATGCCTTTTTAGTGGATCGTAACCTAACTGTTATTCATTTCTGCCTTACTTCTTTTTGAAAGCTCGTTTTCTGGATGAACTTTTCGTGTATAGGAATATTTTTTCATTTTATCATCATTATCGAAATTAGAGAATCTTTTTTACTAAGGTGCATTACTGATGATGTTTTCAGTTAAATTTAGTTCATGGCTTCTGCTATACTCTTCAGATTATTTCTCAAATGTGCATTAATTGTCTGATTTATTATCTAGCTTTACCTTTAGCCTATCTCTTAAACGATAGTATGATCTCAATTCCTGTGCTTCTTTGACTGTCATTTTATCGTGCATATGGAGTCCTTTAAACTGATGATCTTAAAAAAGAATTCTGAGACTTCTCTCAAAGAATAGGATTCTTTTCATCAAAAAGGCAATATCAAATTGCTTGTGAACTTAATTTCTACACTAATCGAACTTTTTCATGAGTTCAATGTTTGGGGAACATCCAAATATCTTGAAAAAGGAGTAAATCAGGTAGAGAAGAAATGTTACAAAGTGAAATTTATTTGAATCGAAAGGGATGTTTTGATTGTAGTAAAATAGCTGGTCTCCCATCTAAACCTCATAGGAATATTCAGTATAAAGCTGCATGAAAATAAAGGCAATCATAAAAAATCCAAACAATCCACCAATATATGATAGTGTGCTGTCCATCTTTGCGTAAAATCTACTAATATCGAAGCTCACATGAGACTTTCTCAAGTATATGCTGGCATACTAACCCTGAAACACACTTGATGCAAGATACTGCCCAACGAAGTTAACTATCCCACCTTAGGAATACCTAATTTGTTCAAAAGGCCAAATACTTTCATCAGTACTAAAGCTATATCTTGATATATAAATGTTGCTTGACCCACCGTAGACTAAGTTAAAAGGCACGTAATTTCTATCTTAAAGATAGAATGTTATTTCTTGATCGCTGGAAGGGTTCAGTAGTCCATTAACAAAGTAATAGTTCAGTTGGAAGTTTTAGTTACTCAACAAAAAGTTAGACAAAGTGGTAGAATTTGCACAGGGGCGAGAACTCAAGCTATCATTGCATTTCGATGCTGAAATCTTGATGTATTTGAAGTCTAAGGAACTTTTAGACCCAGCTATGGAAAAATTGATGTTTTACGGTGGGCACAAGAGTTGACTGAAGTTGTATCTATCATAGATTTATAGAATTTCGGAGTTGGCGCCATCCCAAACACTTCTATCACAAGGTGAAAGGGGAATCTGAATTTATTTGTCAACTCCGCCACTAGACAAAAACTGCGAAAACTTTAAATCAAAGTATCTCTCGCCTTCATTCATATTCAGGTTATTGATTCCGACAGCGAACATGAATTTGGAGTAATTTTTTGTGGTGATAGTCATATTGAGTTAGTCAGTGGTATTCTGGATTAGATTGTACCCCCATCCCATCTTGCTTTTGCTGATTGTGGAGAGCACTGCGTTATAGAATAGCACTGCGAAAACGATGAAGATCATTATTGAGCAGAAGCCACCCGTAAAGGTGCGGTATTGAGGCTCTCCTTTGTATCGTAGGTACTCTGTGGTTTTGAAAAGGTCACACTGTAGCACAAGTTACTTAATCTTTTTTGTAAGTTTCATCTTTTTGAAGTCGAGGATCAATAGATATCAATTAAAAGCAAATATAAAAGCTATTAAGGCAAAATAAACAGCACTTACAATAAACTCAAAGTTACCAGTCAATTGTTACTTTTTTCTCATGCTAAACTTATATGCTTATAATGTAAGATTTGCTCATGGTCAGTTCTTGCTCAAGAAAAGGATAGTAAAATTAATATTTAGAATCTATCTTTTGAAAAAACTCCAACTTAGCATAAATATCCTGTGTATTTAGATATGGATGGAATAGATGATCATTTACCTGGGGCATTGATGAGGTACAAGTTGCTGCGATTTTCCAATTCCGATATAATCTTCTTGATGTTATTTATGTGTCCAAGTTTGTCACTACCAGTCAGCTGGCTGAGAACCTGCTTATAGAGGTCTATCGTGTCTTGAAGTTTGTCATCGATCGGCTGCAGGTTGGTGTAGAAGAACATAAAGTGCTCACTTGATAGCTGATTACTCAAATCGATCATATCAGCGAAAATTCTGGGCTTATATTCTGTGAGCAATAAATCGCTATGGACGCTATTGTTCCAGCCTAGTGCTGCGTAGGTCTTAACAGTTATACTATAATCCTCTTTCTTGAAATAAGTGGTATAAGTAGTTTCCAATTCTGATGGGTCAGCCACCAGATTTTGGCATGTAATATGTGTGAGGTCTGCCACAACCCCTACATGTGTTAATTGGAAATCACCAAAAATGGTATTTTTTTGGTTGGTAGTCCAGAGACTGGAAGCGAAGATTATTTTTATCACTTCCCATGCCTGAGACTCAGTAATAGTGTATTTAAGCAAGGGTGTATAAACTCCATCGAGCCAATCTTTCAATACGCCGGCCTGAGTGGCGTTTTATGGATCGCAAAATACTGGCAATAGATCTTTAAGAATGGTAATTCTATTTACATCAGCTAAGATTTTCACAGATCTAAGCTCTGGCTTTCTATGGAAGGGTTTTGTCATTCGACTGCTGAATACGCCTGACAAGCTCTGTAGTTTACTTTTTTGCGCATAGTTCTGTCTCTATCGCTTTAGTTTTAGCTTTTAGATTTTTTGCCAATATTGGCCAAAGGATTAAAGAGAAGTTAGAACGAAATCAAACAAAGGTGTGCGAGCGTCTGACCTGAGATCGCTACGAAGGTATGATCTTGTGGCAGTGTTCAAGAATTTAAGCTGGAACTAGAAGACAATATCTTATGTTTCAGTCTATAACTCAGGCAAAATAGCATCCCTGTAATCCAGCACTCTTTTTTCAAGATAGCCGTCTCTTATCTGCTCATTCAGGTAGAAGTAGATGATCATTCGAGTAAGAGGGTTTGTAATATTGCTCAAATTGTTGATGAAGAAAGTTTCAGATGTATCGTCGAACCTGTATTTCATAAAATCTTGATGGTCTTAGTTGACCAGTATCGCAGTAACCCCATTCGATGCATCATAAGTCACTAAAGTTTGAGGCGTGTTTTGGATCAAGACCTTTTGTACGTTATAATTTCCTGTTTAGTCGAAAAATGCCACATTAACGATATGGAATCTTAGTTAGTCGTAGACCGGAGTAAAGCTGGATTGGTTTATCACCAAAATTGCTGAGGAAGATCTGCTGCTTGGGTCCCATTCAACCGAGATCACGTTCAGCGAAGGAGTTAGAATCCAGCTGTTTTTCCACTAATCAAGGCTAAATGATTGGTTGAAGTATGGTTCCATCTCTGCCAAAAAATCATCGATTGTAGCATTACTGAATTTATATTTGTCAAAATAACTAGTCAGGCCCAAGAAAAAGCTGTTTTAGCTAATCAAAAACATGAGCTGCTTTAAGACCATCGACCCTTTTTGGTAGGTAATCCCATCGAAGTACTAAAGAGCCAAGCTAGTATTAGTTACAGTTGAACGAATCGGATGGGTGGTGGTTGTATTTTGATCTTCTCTATAGCCACCAACAGTCCTTTATTGCCCACTCAGCCAGGCAGAAGTCAACCCTTGAAGTTCAGGAACATTGCCTCGGATATTTTCAATACAAAAGTAGGAAATAAAATCGGCAAAACTCTCATTAAGCCATAGGTCATCCCACCAGTCCATAGTGACATAGTTTCCAAACCAGTTGTGAGCGCACTCATGGGCGATGGTGACAGCCAATTTGGCATATTTTGTAACAGACACAACTTCTCCATACAGATAGGTATCGGTGAAAGTAATCAGACCTGGGTTTTACATGGCTCCGAATTTGTACTCATGACAGAAGACAGTGTCATACTTTGAGAATGGATAGTTAACTTGGAATTTTTGTTCAAAAAACTTAAGAGCCTAGGTTGTGACGTTGAAGATGAAGTCGCCGGTGAGGTCGAGGTTGGGCTGGTAAGATTGCAGGCTGTAAATGGTCATGGGGATGCCCTAGGTAATAATCAGAGTACATTATAAAGCTGTGCAGAAGTCGCAGTTTTGCTGTAATACTGGCCAGCAATCACGCAATAGAGGTAGGTCGAAATTCGTAAAGTTGCACCGAAAACATAGTAATTTCCCACTTTGCCGGTGAGAAATTTGTTCAGCAGATTGGGGTATTGATGTTTCGGTACGTTGCTTGTATAAGTCGTTTGGTCATAAATACCTTGAGAGGTGCTAGGGTTATTTCCTGCGGCCATCCAAGCTGCAGGCACGATCACATTGAAAGAAGCAGGTGCTTTGAGGTTGGGCTGGTCGAAACAAGGGATGAATCGATGGGCTGAGTAAGGTTCGAACTGAGTGTAGGTATAATAGGAAGGAGAGCCTGAACTTTTGTCAATATATCCCATACAACCCAGTCCATCATTGTTATAGTAGTTCACATAATGTACTGCAATGGTATTAGGTCCGATTTTTAGATAGATCCTGGGAATAACCAAAAACTAGTCGATCTGTGCTTGTATAATGCTATACCCGTTTACAACCAGATCAACTATTTGAGAGCCTGCGAAGTCCAGCGGCAGCAGCTTGGGAAGGGTATTCAAGCTAAAGGTCACCTCAGTGTATCCCTAGTAAGTCGAATTTACTCCATTTAAGTCGGTGTAGGCGACGTTAGAGAGGTAGCTAACACTTTGGCCTGTGATATAATCCGCACGTTGATTGGCTCTTATTTGAGTCAGGGTTAGATTGGAATCTGCACTGAATTAGTTGTTGACGATGCTCATGTTGATATCGTCAATTATCTTTTTGATATTGATACAGTGGGCCTCCAAACCAGGCACAGCTTATAGGGTGGCTAAAACTTACTAGTACCGAACAAGTTGATCAGCGTAATCCTGGTCTCTAGGTCTCAGTTAAGTGTAGAACAGTTAGTACTCGCTGTAGCTGAGGACGAAGTAGACAAAGGGACTAATAATGTCATTGAAATATCTTTCTCGGTAAGAGTTGTTGTATCTGTCAAAATTGTACTAGTTGGTTAGGCCCTATGCATAAAGATACCTAGTATTCAGGTCGATACCTGGGATGAGTAGCTAGGCGTAGAGTTAATCATATTGCAAATCAGTTGCTAAAATAGCCCCACAGATCTACCTTGCCTCATCAGTTCTGTAGCTCTTGTCAAGGCTGGCCATATATTCGAATATAGCCCATTTTTGATCATCCAGAATCTATAACTAAGAGGTATTGCTTATTGAGAAGATCTTCTTCACAATTTCCCAGCATAATTAGTCGTCAACTTACACCACACTGGAGACATTCGTGAGATCTAAATCCTGAAGAAGCTCATTGAGTTTTATTTTTTGCGCATCAGTCTGAGCATAGTCGATATATTGCTTGTAAAGTACCTGTATCCTGTCTGAATTATCGAGTGTGAGTCCGCCATTCTTCAGAGTATCGTATATTTTGTCGAAAATCTAACTTCCTAACTGAACGGCCAAGTCCTCCGATGCGTACTAATCGAGATAAGTCAAATTCTGCTCCAACATCTGGTCCAGGATGAAATCAACTGGCTCTTCGAACAAATTAACCAAGATCATGTTAGTGAAATCAGTAACCGAGACTATTGTTTGCCTGACCAGCGAACTTATGTTGTACCATATGAGACTACGAGTGGAGTCATCAGCTACTTTCAAGATGTTGGCCATGAAGAATTGCAGAGAAATGTGGTCCATATAATTCTACAAATAGGCGTAGTCATTGTAATTGACTAGTATGGCTGCAATGTTTTTGCTGCCATCATAGGTAAGAACCGTCGGGGTTATTTTTTTATCGATGTTGACTGGTTGGGAAGATACAAGCGCTCCAGTTTGATCAAAAAAGGCTACTTACAGCGTGTGAGATCTTAAGTTGCTATCAGTACTTCTATATGCGCTTTGGTAGAGAGATAGGGTTTAAGTTGTTGTTTTCTTGGTAGGGTCCCAAATGGCTTCCAAGACGTTTAGAGATGGAGTTTATAACCAGTCTACCTTCCATTATTGAATGGTTATATTCAGAGATGAAGGAAAAGAGGGGGCTAGTTTTTCTAAGAGGTCATCAATGGTTGCATTACTCCAGGCAAAAGCTGTAAAATATGATGCTAAAGCCTTATAAAATGGAGTTTCGCCAATCAAAAAGAACAACTGCTTGAGTACTGCTGCACCTTTGTTGTAGGTAATCCCATCAAATACTGAGTCAGCAACACTCGTATCAGCAACTGGCCCACTTATAGAATGAGTTGCTCTGTTTCTCTAGTCTTCAATGTAGCCGTAATACTTTGTATCTCTGAAGTAGATGTTTGGAGGCTACAAAGGCTAGTTGAGGGTGTTGTTGATTTTTTAAAGCGTATAATATGCAATGAATTCGGCGAAGCTTTCATTGAGCCATACGTCATTCCACCACTGCATAGTAACGTAATTTCCGAACCAATGGTGTGCCAGCTCATGGACTACGGTATTTGCCAAATTATATTTGTCTAGGGAGGTCGCATCCGTTTTGATTAATAAGCCAGCATCAAGGGTAACCATTCCTGCATTTTCCATGGCCCAAAAGTCCAACTCTCTCAAAAAGACCTGATCATATTTTTTGAAAGGATATTTGACCTAAAAATTTTGCTAAAAGTATGCCATGGCTTTTTGAGTTACGTCAAAAATAAAGGCTGAATACTAGTAGACAAGGGTAGCAGAACTAGCTACTGAGTATATAGCCAGTGGAGCGCTTGAATTCGGCTCATTAGGATCAATTCTAATTAAGATTCCGGCTGAAAATCCGAAGACGTAGGTTGGTAGCAGATCAGTTGTATCAAAGGTGGTCAGTATAGTATCATCTCCGACCTTTTTTGAGAAAAGATCCAGTAGTGATTAGCTTTTAGAAGAGGCCAAAGATTGGTTTGCAGATTTCAATTTGGCCAAATCGAAGGCTTGAGGTGGAGATATAGGGGGTTGGTTCGATAAAGCAGTCCAATCACTAGGAGTAACTAATGATAGCTTCATGTTTGCCTTCAAGTCAGGTTGGTCAAAACATGGAAAAATTCGATTAGCCCCATAGGTCTAGAATTGAGTATAAACATATTGTAAATCTCCATCTTGGAAAGTTACGCAGCCGAGTCCATCAGTGTCATACTGATTAGTGTAAAGAATCGAAACATAGTTTCTCCCTTTTTGCAAATATTTTCTGGGGAAGATCACGAAGTTTTAGATGTCTGTTGGGATAGGGAAATCTACGAAGTTGACCTGGATGCTCTGAATCCCATTGGAGGAGAAGTCAATTTCCAGCTCGATGAAATTGGGATTGTCAATGTAGAAGGTAATTTGTGCAAGTCCAGTGTAGTCTTCAGTGTTGAGTACAATGTTGTAGTTGTAGTTGATTGAGTTTGGCCTGATGATGGCGGCCCTAGCCTTGGCAATATCCTGGGATAGGCTCATGATTTAATAAAAATCTATTTAATCTCCTGAAAAGATGTGGGATATCTACAGCAAGCTAATTCTCAAAGTTTCAAATTTTTAACTAAACAAGGAAATTGAAAAGTAAGCATGGTCTTAAAGATGAAATCAATCTACTAAAGAAAATAATTCATGAGGACTCAAGATAAAAGATATTTCATAGATTAAATTCAAAAAACATTCCTTTCATACTTAAAGGCATCTCTATGGGTCGGAATTAAACAGTTAAGCACAGAGCCATATTTTCGAGAGATCGAGAAGTTAGATCTTTTTCATTCCTAAAAAATTGGCTTATGTAAATGAAGGTTTTTGCTACAACTAAAACATTATTAAGATAGTTTTATAGCCTTCGAATTAGGATATAAAGATGAATCAAAGGAATAAATGGTTATTTGATGTCAAGGCTTTCAATATATTAAAAAATTTACTGAGTACAGGCTCTTACTTTGGAATTTACCAGCTTTTCGTTTAAGGGTCAAGTAATACGAAATTGGTCTACTTTTAAAAAACTTCATTAAGAAATGAGAAGCATACTCAGCATTTAATCTAAATTTGCAAGTTTAATTTAAGCTAAAATGCATCTAATATGCCCTTTAAACATAAAAAGCATTTTTATCCAAGTTAATATTGGATAATTGGTTCCTAACTTGCATTTCTTTCTACATCAAAAGTAACTCTAAGAACAAAACTCATATATTTCATTTCGAATACAGAAAATAAGAGTCACCAAATGACTATTTCCTCAATAGTTCTTCATATAAGATGATTGTTAAAATAGTTAATAGGCCTTCTGTATAAAAGTTCTACGAATATACACAAAATCTAGTTTTATACTCTCTCCAATCATATCATTCAACCTGGGTCTAGAAATAGTAGTTAAAAGAAAAGAACAGATTAATGATCGGCAAGAAACAAGGCTAGTAAAAATTTGACTGAATAGATATTAGCTCTAAAATTAAAGTAGTTTTTGCCTGAAGAAAGAGAAATTAGGTGTTGTAGAAATTTTAAGACCCATTTTTGGATAAAATCAGCGAAACAAGTTACAGTTAGGTCTTTCAAATCCTATAAAACAGAAGTGTTCTGTATATTCCTATTAAAAAACTCTTCGGAAGAAAAAACTGAAGGAACCAAAACCCTAATAAAACCTACGCAGCCAAATGGAAATATTTTTCTTTATGATTCCCATTTATTAGTAAACATTACAGTTGTTTTGCGGATGAAAAAATGCTTGTTTTCTATTTAAACATGTGATAGAACTAAGTCTTTATTTTAGGGACTATTTATTAGAAAATACACAACAAGAAGCCTATTTCCATCTGTTTTGCACAGTTGCCAAATTTGCAGGACTATTCAACAGTGAGTTATTACTACATCAACGTTTTTCTTGTCTGCGGCATCAAGCCATTAGATACCTTGATAACTTTTGGAAAATGAGGCTAATTTAGGCAAAATTGGTCCTAATTCGCGATTTGGTCAAAAGGATAGCTCTCTAAAGCACTTATCTTTCTCTTGTCTCATAATTAGTAAAGCAAAACGATTCTGATAGATTAGCTGACGATTGGGCCATAGGAAAAGTATTATCCTTTGAGAAAATAGTTTTTCTTTTCCAATAAAGCTATGAGCTCTTCTAGGCTTTGAGAACAAATATAAATTTAAAAGTTATTTCAGTGATGTAGGAGATGAAATAACCCAGAATTTTAGCTCCTAGGCGAGAAATTTCAGCATTTTTGAGCTAAAAAGAGCAAGAAGATATGAAAACTATAAATGAACTACTAAGATGTAAGAATAACAGCATTATAAGAGCTCATGTTTTGAATGATTTTGCATTTTTTTACTCCTAACAACCCTCCCCAAGCTATATTTTTGAAAACTTCAAGAGGTCCTTTCAATTGTTCTCTGTTTTACATTAATGCCCGCCAGAATTTTGATCCTAACTCACATAGTAAACAACCAGCATTAATTTTCAAGACTTAAGAAGAGACTTGAAGGCAGATGATGTTGAGAAGCGCGGGGAAAGGCTTTCACTCCATAGCATATATAAAATGATTATTTTATCGTATGGATAGTGATATTTAAAATGCAGATGAAATTCTTAAAAGACAGGAAAGGAGGGGCAGTGAATGCCTCCAAGCTAAAGGGACGGACTGGCCATAGAGTTGTTGGAGCCAATGGATCGATCTTTGTGGTGGGGGGAAGGTCGGAAGGCGGTCTGTGGTAGCCTTAGGTCCATAGAATCAATTGTGATAACCAGAGAATTGATTCACTTATCTTGGACAACAGCCTATGCATATAGGATTTCGCACTCTTTTGGTTTCAGGAGAGTCTTTTTGTGTGGGGAGGCTACTCTTTGGAATAGGTAAACATAAATTTGATCATAGTATTCGAACCAACTGTTCCAGTTTGATGGTTCGCGGTTCACGCCGCTGAAACAGGTAGGAGAGATTCCAAAACCTAGGGCTAACCACTCTTATGCTACATTTGGAGGCAAATATCTTATCATTTTCGGTGGTCACAACTAACAATAATTTTTCAATGACTGGTTTTTGCTAAATATCAAAAAACTGGAGTGGTCTCGTCTGAATCCTTCAATGGCTCTGAACTTCGGCAGCGGAAGCAAGATGGTCTGGGCAAATGGTCGTGGTTTTTTGCTTATCAACGAAGTTTACGATCAACAACTGAATTTCTATCAGCCTAACTTGTTTTTTTAATTTCACATGACAGATTTTTAGTCGAAGAAGTTAAAAATACTGCCTCTTGCCATAAAATTCGACTCTTCCATCCCACCTCTCATACTTACGCATTTGCTCCCTTTCAACTAACACTTCATCGTTGCCTTTGGAGGCCACCACCCTAGCCAATTAACAGACATTCACGATTTTTGCTTTCTCATCGACATTGAACATGAAAAAGCTCAGAAGGTTAACTTGGGTTTAGTGGGAGCGGGCTTTTAAGGATTGCTGATGAAATAAATCCTCTATATAGTAGGAGGTAGTGAGCAGATAGGAAACACAGGCGGAGTGAGTTCTTTGAAGCTGTGCTCAGCTGAAAAGCAGTTTAGACGTCACGTCTGTTGGATGTGCAACACTTATTTCGATGAATAATGGCTAGTAAACTCTAAGTAAAATTATCGCAGATATCGTATTAAAGAAGAAGTTGACTACAACTATTCAATGAAAGTGGACAACAGTGTGCTGCAAAGGATGGCTAACTATATCTCTCATGAGTTTTTTGCACTCACTCTTCTTCTTTAAACTATAAAACCCCTAAATCCAACCCATGTTTATGCAAATTTTATCAACGTATAGCACCCTTACAGTAAAGAATAAATCGGTTAAAAGAATCTCTAATACCTCAGACTTTTGTTTGAAATCCCGCAACAGCTCATTTGCCCACTAATTAACTAAATCAAACTGTAAAATATTTTCAATCAAAACACAGAAATATACCCATCTTTATCCTTGCTAGTATTACTAATCAAACTTGCAGCTTTCCGCATGGCTAAGTCCACTTTAATGGTCTTCAAATTAGACCCAGAAACAGTTTACGTAATCTATTTCTCCTCCTGCCAGCACTAATGTACTAATTCTAATTTTAACACTTTTACTAATAACTCCTACCAAATCAATCTCAGGTCAAATTAGTGCCCATAACCTTCAAATAGGCACATTATTTCCCAGGATTTGAAGCACATTTTTAAAAACCAACATTAATACGAAGACATTTATTCAAACTGGGCGATTTTTAGTATTTGTGGGAGCAGTCTGGAGGCAGATGTGTTAATAAGCTAACAAAACGGTGACCTGTAGACAGGGGATACCAACATCGGAAGCTTGATGAAAGATGAAGCAAAAAGAACAGTGCCACTGATCCAATTAAGCTTTTTACCAAATTATGAGCTGCCTCCCATTTTTATTGAAGAAGTTCGCCTCAAAATCTATAACCTCTACGATATGATATAAAACGACGTCAATTCCAACATCTTAAAACCTATCGATTGGAGAAATGCTTGCAGAGATAGCAGGTGGAACATATTTGAAAAGATATGTCTCTGTGCATACCCAGAATAGTATTGGTTTAAAAAAGTACTAGTCTACCATAAAGGTAGGCTTATTAACCGCTTAAACTTTAGCTCCAAAGAAGTTTGTGGTATCATTTAACTCAATCCAAATGTTTCTCTAGATCTGAGCTCTACTAACTTTCAGCGACACACTGATCGTTAAGCCTTCTAAGAAATTCTCAAGATTATAATAGCATGCAAAAAGACCCGTTCAGGTTGATTTTAATATTATACCATACTCCCATTCTTCACTTTCTTATGTACTTCCCATTTTACTTAATTAACTTAATTAACTTGAATTCCTTCTATTGCTTACTCTCGTTTGTTGCTAAGAGTGGTCATTCTTTGGTTTGGTATTGCCCGAAAGAACACGCTATTCTTGAATAGCTAGGATGTTGAGATAGGTTAAATAAATAGTTGTATTTATTAATAAAGTTTCCAAAAAGTATATCAATACATACCAGGATAAATACCACGGTAGCGACTCTTCACGGTCTTTATCATTGTGCTATTGAAAGTTTGATAAGAACAGTATTCCTATAAGCTCATTGATTACAGGTCCTTTTCTTCGCTCAATATAGGCTTTTCATAAGTGAAAACTAGCTAGAAGTAGGAAGCACAGTATTGCACAGTTGGGAGGATCTCAAAGAGCGAAAACCCAAACACATGCAATATAAACTCCCTAAAGAGGTCGTTCAACTCACTGTTTTCATCCAACAAGTACAAGGAGCTATTAGGGAACTACTCAACCATCTCTTTGTTGTTGAAGAATCCGAGCTCCCTTCCTATCAGCAAGTACATGAAGGAGCAGACCAGCATCTTCGGCTTATATTGAGCTGTTTGTATATCCAAGATCGAGCAGTCTATCATTTGCATCATCTATCTAAACATCCTGTAAGAGTTTTAATCTAGCTGTTTGAAGAAAACTCTTTCCTTGGAAGTAAAAAGAGGATGCGTCTTGCCATATTAGTTGGAAGAGATGAAGATGTCCCATTGAGTCATCATTTTGTTAGCTAAGTTAAATAAAGTTGGCGGATTCATCTTAAACTTCAAAGTCTAAATCTTTTAAAAGCTACCTTAGCTATCTTGATTTCCAACTCATGTATATCCTGAACAGAACATGAGTTGTTGGTCGATTTTGCGAACTATCTCGATTCTTTACATTGAAACTCTTCCAGCTTTGAAGCTATAAAAAGAGTAGTTGCACCGATTGCCTGTAGAATCGATTTAGGAACATTGGTTATTTTGGCCAGGTAATTGTCAAGGAGAACCACAGCTATATGGTATGTCTTAATAAGTAAATTCTTACGTCTCTCTGCAAGCCGAATTAGTAGCAAATGTGCCTCATCCAATCGACAAGAATGGCTCTGCTCCACCATAGAAGTGTTTTATGGTTCTTTTAGAGATATCCTGGATCAACTGAGTATTCTTCTTGCTTCAAACATAGAAAATTCAAGGATTCACTATCGAATGTCATATTGACTGTCTTTTAGCTCACTTAAAACTACTTTAAGTCTTTTAAGTCATTTCTTTTTTCTGATTTTTTGGGTTTGGCGAAATCAAACTTGGAGGTCGTTTTTTCTTGAGTATACTTTTTTTAGGGGACAATTGATTTTTTTTAGACTGGTTTATACTCTAGCTACTCATTACAAGTAAAATCATCGATTTGAGAAGTATTATTTGTATTGAGATAGTTCTTATTGTTGAAATTGGCTTTAAAAGGATTTTCTTTCTTATCCATGGCTTTCTCAGTATTAACTTTATCACTCCTTTAGTTGCAGTTGGTGTTGGCATATTTCTATTTTTACATCAAGATATTGGGTTTGGGAACTTGTATCTTTTTATTTTATTGAGCGATGATAAGCGAACTCTGCTCCTGTTCCTTTGGTTTGGTGGTATTGGATTTGACGGTGGCGAAGGTAAGTGTTTTGGTGGTTTGGACATAGTTGGGTTGATGGTTGGGGTAGGGAGCATATCTATCTCTGGGGATAGAGTTGTGGTTATAGGGGACATTGATGTAGTTGTTGGTAAACTTGTTGTTTTAGAACTCAGTAGTGGTGTTGATTTAGTGGTTATGGTGAGTCCTGGTCTTGGTGCTATGGTCAGCATGGTACTTTTAATTTTCTTTATCTCTGTTTTCAGGTAAATATTTTTTATCCTTGATGAGGGGAGCATTGCTGGTGATATTTTCAGGCTTGATTTTGATGTTCCTGATCTTGCTCTAGCCGTAACACATCGTCTTCAATTTGAATTTTAATATAACGACCTTAATTACCTCTATTTTATATTTAGTCTCATTACAACTGCACCTGTCTGTCCAACCTACAAAATGAAGCTAATTATCTTGCGATCTCATCTTGACTTGACATCTTGGTCTTGCCATTAAGCCTGGCTGGTTTACATAAAACTCCGAGGAATGGCTTAAGATATAGTTTTATCATTGCCGCCACTATGAGGTTTCAGATCTTTTTGTATCATCAACAACAAATTGGTACTTATAAGACTGATTAGAGCATTCTTTTTCGTCTTTTCTCGTACGTATCCTTGAATTTATCGTGTTTTGCTCCGATTTTTCAATAATAAATTTGGCATTATGATAAACCAAGAAGAATATCTGCATCATTAGCCCTCATCTAATTAAATAAATTATTTCATTGACAATCTCCTACAGTAACCCAATATCGACGACGAACTCTTCCCGCCGCTGCACCCATAGGCAATTAAATAGTCATCACCACAATCACCACCTGACTCCGACAGCTAGCTCCACTCACCCATGAGCATCAACATTTTAGAAGTACTTTGATATTTAGGATTTAGAAGTAATAATGCCACTCTTTTCCCCCCTAGAGATTTTTTGAATATGTAGGAGATGATGTTGTAGAAGAGGTCGAGGAGTCCCAACAAAAATCTTTTGAGCAAGAAATCATCCAAACCAAAAAGCCCGAAAAAATTAATAAACTATCGTACCTTGAAGAAACAAGAGCAACCAAAATATAAAGATACAAGTCTAAAAAGACGAGAAGAATCTGGAATCGGAAGATATCGTATGATTGCCGAAAAATAGTTGCAGATAACAGAGAAAGAGTGAATGGTCGTTTTGTCAAAAAATCGCCAATCAACCCAACTGCGTAGTCACTCAATCATTCAAACAGCAAAACCAAAGATGTTTAGACCTTAAGACAAGTGGTTGACCCTGAAGTCACTTTCTACGATTTCAACCTTTGATAACTGCATTTGCTACTTTCTTCATAATTTGCTCAAATTGAGGGGAAATTATTTTTCTGCTTCCAAGATTAAATCTTATAAGCCATTTAACTTATAATTTAAGATGGTTCACTCAAAATGTAATGATTGTCCATTTGTAAATTTTCAAACTTTTGTTCCAAGTGTGCGAAGGAATAAGTTTCAATTCTGAATAAATCACACTTTCATAGTTAGCATCAGTTAGGTGATATAATTATTTATGAAAAACTTTTCAAACAGCAAAGAAATACCAACAAAAACTTCCAGCAAAGATTAACCTCGCAAATCATCAGCCACTATCGTCAATAACTTTTTCAAAAAGATTAATCGCTCTATTCCCATGACCATCCCTACCAAATCTGTATTGCTTAACTCTCAAAGAGGTAGCAAACCAAAAGTTTAGCCCATAAAAATACCTATCCAGAGCCAGCAACTCTCTGCCCAGCATTCTAGGTAGTCTTCTTGTAATTTAGGAAAATGAGTGTGAATAGTACGACGGGAGTGGTGATGTCTGGACGCACCCAAAACAGATAAGAAGCGAGATAAAATAAGTAAACAGCTGCCAAAAAATAAAGATAGCACAATAGAAGTAATTCCACGATATCTAAAAAATCCACCAAAGATATCAAAAATTGTTTCAAAATCGACCTTTCCAAGTTCAACTCCAAAGAGGAAGGAGAAAAAAGACTGATCTTGGAGGAGAAAGAAATTAATCGAGAACATTTTGACTGTCAGTATGTGATAGGAAAGGGTGGATTCGGGAAGGTTTGGTGTGTGAAATTGAAAAAAAATCAAAAGATGTATGCTATGAAAGAAATGCATAAGACCAAGATCATCGGCAAAAAAAGTATACACTCAGTTCTGAATGAAAGGGAGCTTCTTTCTAAGCTAAAGCACCCTTTCATTGTGAATATGTCTTATGCTTTTCAGGATAGATAGAACCTTTACTTAATCATGGATCTGCTAGTCGGAGGAGATTTAAGATACCATATGGGTTGCAGGAGAAGGTTCAAATAAATGGAGGCAAAGTTTTTTATTGCTTGCATCCTAGTTGCCTTAGAATATCTACATTTAAACAATATAATTCACAGAGATATCAAACCTGAAAATTTGGTCTTTGATGATAAGGGATACCTTCGAACAACGGACCTGGGCATAGCTAGAATAGTTAAACCAAATAACAATGCAGATACCAGTGGAACTCCTGGCTATATGGCACCTGAAGTAATGTGCAGACAGGACCACTCTTTTCCAGTTGATTACTATGCAGTTGGAGTGATAGCTTACTAACTTATGCTTGGCAGAAGACCATATTACGGCCGAAACAGAAAATAGATAAGAGATCAGATACTGAGTAAGCAAGTTCAAATTAAGCAAGAAGAGATTCCTCCAGGATGGTCACTAGAAGCAGCAGATTTCGTGAATAGAGTAAAGTTGTTTTTATTTAGATGATCCAAAGAAAACCAGCTCAAAGGCTTGGAACATAGCATGGAATCATCTAAATAAAAGAACATGCTTGGTTTAAAAACTTTCCATGGATTCAACTTCTCAAAAAGAATATCGCTTCACCTTTTGTACCCATCAATGTTTTGATGAGTAACGACTATAGAGATCAAATTTCGTCTTCGAGCTAAGAATAAGAAGAAGACCAAAATAGACTATTATTAAGAAAAAAAAGTGTGGAGTAGCTTTTTGAAGGGTATTGCTACTACGCGAAAGAACCAATAAAAGAAGGCAAAACAAGAAAAGACAGTACAAATGTAGCGACTACTGCAAATACAGCAACAACGCATTATTCGTACTACTAATAAAAATAAAGCCACAGAGGCAAGCCCAAAAGCAACAATTTTGTTAAGCAATATTAAAAAAACTGATTTGATATTTTTAATCCGAAAAAGTAGAAAACTCATAATTAGCTCCTAAATCAATTTTAATATTTTAATCAGTATTATTTTTATCATAAGATGTCACACAGAAAATACAGTTGCCCCAGGAAGGGAAATCTTGGATTTCTACCCAGGAACAGAACTAAACACCATAGAGGAAGAATAAGATCATTCCCCAGAGATGACAAAACCAAAGCTCCTCACTTCACTGCTTTCGGTGGCTTCAAGGCTGGTATGACTCACATCCTCAGAGATGTTGACAGAGCCAAAGCCAAACTCGATAAGAAAGAAAAAGTTGAAGCTGTTACCATCATTTAAACTCCTCCTCTTAAGGTCGTTGGATTGGTTGGATACATTGAAACCCCAAGAGGCTTGAGAGCACTTTCAACAGTCTGGGCTAACCATCTCGATAAGGGAACCCTTAGAAGATTCTACAAGAACTGGGTTAACTCCAAACAAAAAGCTTTCACTCGTTATCAATCAACTGTTGCTAAAGAACCCAAAAAGTTAGAAGTTGAACTCAACAGAATCAGAAAATACGCCACAGTAGTAAGAGCTATTGTCCACACTCAACACAACCTCCTTAAAAACCTCAGACAAAAGAAGAACAACATCTTTGAAATCCAAATCAACGGAGGAAAGACCATTGCTGATAAAGTTAACTTTGTTCAAGGTTTCTTCGAAAAAGAAATTAGAATTGATAACGTCTTCAATCAAAACGATATCCTTGACGTTATTGGTGTCACCAAGGGTCACGGATTTAAAGGTGTGATGGCTAGATGGGGAGTAAGACATCTTCAAAAGAAATCTCACAGAGGTTACAGAAAAGTCGGATGTATCGGAGCTTGGCATCCCGCTAGAGTTGCCTGGAGTGTACCCAGAGCTGGTCAGTGCGGATATTACCACAGAACTGAGTTGAACAAAAAGATCTACAGAATCGGAAAAGGTGCAAGAGGTGGAGCCAAAAACAACGCCACCACTGATGCAGATATCACTGAAAAGAACATCACTCCTTTGGGTGGATTCCCTCACTATGGTGTTGTCAATGATGATTTCATCATCCTTAAAGGCTGCTGTGTAGGAACCAAGAAGAGATTCCTCCTTTTGAGAAAGCCTTTGATCCAAAGCACTTCACGTGAAAATTTGGAGCCCATTAACCTTAAATTCATCGATACCTCATCCAAACTTGGTCACGGTCGTTTCCAAACCACCGAATAAAAGAACACCTTCTATGGCCGCAAGAAAGAATGATTTTATTTAAATAATAGGCCAATTACCCATTCATCACACAAACAATGACTTGAATTTAATAATCTAACAAATACTTTCGGAAGATATAATCAATAAGCATATTGATGAGAATCAGCTTATTTGATAGATCATTTTGAATCATA